>Ga0302225_10000007_pt1 | contig 248355 bp, 250 predicted proteins | sample II_Palsa_E3_2_FD_193515 | JGI IMG/M metagenome (GOLD analysis project Ga0302225, IMG submission 193515) | Peat permafrost microbial communities from Stordalen Mire near Abisko, Sweden - II_Palsa_E3_2 | ecosystem: Environmental > Terrestrial > Soil > Palsa > Peat permafrost | place: Sweden...
TATCCCGCGGCGGGGCCGCGTGACCGGCGTCGGCGCGGGCCGACGCGCCGCCGGGCGGCCCGAGTCGGCGCTCGCCGCGGCACGAGCGGGCCCCGGTCGCCGGCGGGCCGCCGAGGTACGCGGCGCGCTGACGACCTTGGGCGGAGCGATCCGCGTCGCTGCCGTCCTCGCGTCTCGCCCGGGCAGGACGCGCGTGGCCGCAGCCGATCCGAGGTGCGCAGTGGCTGCGGTGTCGATCTGCGGCTCGAGTCCCTGCGCTCCGATGCGGATCGCATCCGCGAGCACGAGGGCGTCGGCCGGACGTCCTTCCTGGTCGATCGCGAGCGCGCTCGCCACCACGCGTGCGAGCTCCGCCGGCACCGCCGGGTTGAGCTGGTTCAACGGTGCCGGCGACTCACGCTGCTGGCGTAGCGCGAGCTCGGACAGCGAACTGGCCTCGTATGGCAGCCTGCCCGACAGCAGCTGATACGTGACGACGCCAAGCGAGTAGATGTCGGCGCGGGGCCCGGCCTCCTCTCCTCGTGCTTGCTCGGGCGAGAGGTAGGCGGCGGTTCCGAGCACCGAGCCGACCTGGGTGATGCTGGACTGGTCGGCGGCCCGGGCGATGCCGAAGTCGGCCAGCTTGACCACGTCGGTGTCGGAAACGAGCAGGTTGCCCGGCTTGACGTCACGGTGGATGACTCCATTTCGGTGCGCGTAGTCCAGGCCGCGGCAGGCCTGGGTAACGATCGAGACCGCCTCGTCCAGCTCGAGGCGGCCGCGGTCGCGCAGCAGCTCAGCGCAGGATTGCCCGGAAACGTGCTCCATGACGATGAAATGCTGGTGCGCCGGCTCGTCGAAGCCGAAGTCGAACACCTGCACGATGTTCGGATGTACGAGGCGGGCGGCCGCGAGCGCTTCGCGCCTGAACCTCGAGACGAACGACTCGTCATCGGCGAGGTGCTCGGCGAGCAGCTTGACCGCGACGTAACGCTGGAGTCGGTCATCGAAGGCGAGCTGCACCGTCGACATACCGCCGATGCCGAGTCGGCGTTCGAGCCTGTACCGGCCCGCAATCTTGGTTGTGTTGCTCGTCACTCGCTCGTGTGTTCAGCCGCTTGAATTGATTGGGGGGCCTCCGTCCACGCCCCCGGTCCCCGGGAGGCCTGCACCTCCGCCGTTCCCCGTAGAGGTTGTACCCGGCGACGTCGGAGTGGTTGCAGGCGTCGTGGGCGTCGTGGGCGGTGTCTGGGTGGCGGTGGAAATGGTCTGGCCCTGGGTCGAGGTGGTCGTCGTGGGCGTTGACGTCGTGTGCTCGTGGGTGGTCGTCGGCGTGGCGGCGGGCCCGGTCGTCGTGTTGGATCCGTCGCCGAGGACTCCGCCTCTGCAGTCCTTGCTGGCGAGCGCCTCGACGGTCTGGATTCCCCGGCTCAGGTCGGAGACGAGCGTGGAATTGACGGAGGGCGGCAGGCCGACGACCTGGGCCTGGAGGTTCGCGATGGCGGTATCCGCGTCGCCACATTCACCGCTCGACACCGCCGCGGAGGCCTGGTGGAGGTTGGCGGTCAAGGCGTTCGACTGGCTCGTCGAGAGCAGGCCGGAGCTGGCGCCACAGGACGCCAGGAACGCTGCGGCGAGCCCAAGCCCGCCGGCCACGAGAGCGCGGGAGACGTAGCGCATCCGATGGCTGATGCTACTGACCGAAGCTCAGTCGCTCGGCGAGCGAGTCCGGCAGCCGGGCCGCTCGAATCGCGGCGGCCGCCCCGGGGATGTCGTACTCGGTCCGCCGATACGCGGCGGTCCAATTTCCGGTGTCAAGCTCGATCCACGCGGCCCGCGGGTCACCGTCGCGCGGCTGCCCAACACTTCCGGGGTTGATCAGCCATTCGCCGGCGCTCAAATCGAGCTCCTCGTCCGCGGCGTGCGTCTGGCCTGACGCCGCGGCGCCCTCGAAGCGCGAGAACGACAGCGCGATGTGCGAGTGGCCCACCAGGCACACCCGATGGCGTTGTACGTCGAGGCAGAGCTCCGCTTGCAGGGGGGAGAGCACGTACTCCCACACGGGGTCGCGCGGGCTGGCGTGAAACAGGCCGACCTCCTCGTCGAGATTCGTGGGCGCGAGCGCGAGCAGGTAATCGAGCGTGTCGGGGGTGATCGTCGCCTGAGTCCAGCTCGCCGCCAGCGCCGCGCCCCGCGAGAACTCCTCGAGCGGGAGGTCTCCGCGGACCCCGAGATCGTGGTTGCCCGCGAGGCAGACAGCAGCGTGGCGGCGTGCCAGGGCCACACATGCGTCGGGGTCGCCGCCGTAGCCGACGAGGTCGCCGAGGCACCACATCTCGCTGCAGTTGGTCGATTCGATCGCGTCCAGCACAGCCTCGAAGGCCTGCCGGTTGCCGTGGATGTCCGAGACAACGGCGATTCGCACTGTTCTACAGTCCTCTCCGATGAGCGACACCCAACGCCCGCGCTGGCTGCCGGCACTGCTGGCCTCCCTCGCCGCAGCGGAGGCGGGGGTGCGGCTGCTGGCGCCGAGAACCCGAGCCATCGAACCCGCGCGGATCGAGGCGCGATCGTACTTCACATCCGAAGAGATCGGGCGCGGCGCGTGCTTCGCGCGAGGGCAGCTGGCGCTGAGGCTCGCGAGCACGGCGCTCGAGCTGGCAGGATTGGTGGCGGTCGTCAGATCCCCGCCGAGCGTACCGCGGCGCCTGGGTCGGCTCGGCGACGGGCCGGCCGGCGCCGTCGCCGTCGGTGCGGGCCTGTCGGTCGCATCGTCCTTGGCAGCCCTTCCAATCGCTGTCCTGTCCCGCCGGCGGGCGCTCGCGGTCGGCCTCGTGACTCAGTCCTGGCGTGGCTGGGCAATCGATCTCTCAAAGGAGACGGCGATCGGGGCGCCCCTGGCCGGCGCAGCCGGCGGTCTCGTTGTCGCCCTGGCGCGACGTTACCCGCGCGGCTGGTGGGCGCCGGCCGCCGTGGGTTCGCTGGCGACGGCGACGTTGTTCGCCGTGCTCGGGCCAGTGGTGCTCGACCCGATCTTCAACACCTTCACGCCGCTGCCGCCGGGCGAGACCCGCGCCGACGTGCTCGAGCTCGCAGCGGCGGCGGGAGTACAGGTGGGGGAGGTCTACTCGGTCGACGCGAGCCGTCGCACCACCGCCGCCAATGCCTACGTGACCGGGCTCGGACCGACGAAGCGCGTGGTTCTGTTCGACACGCTGCTCGATCGCTACAGCCGCGACGAGATCAGGCTCGTGGTGGCCCATGAGCTGGCACACGTCCTGCACCGCGACGTCCCGCGCGGTCTCGCCTATGCGGCGATCGTCGTCCCGGCCGGGGCGTTCGCGGTCCAGCGCCTCGCCGGTCGGGTCGCCCCGGCGCGCGGGGGCTCGGCCCGGGCGCTCCCCGCGCTCGCGCTCGCCGCGACGCTGGTCGCCGCGCCGGTCGGGCTGATCGCCAGCCGTCTATCACGCGCGATCGAGCGCCGCGCGGACACGCTCTCGCTCGAGCTCACCGACGCCCCCGAGGCGTTCATCTCCTTCGAGCGTCGGATCGCGCTGCAGAACGTCGCCGATCTCGACCCACCTCGCCTCGTCAGCTCGCTGCTGGCGACGCACCCACCGACGGCCGAGCGCATCGGCGCCGCGGTGGCTTTTCAGGCCCGCGACGTCAGCTCTCTGAGGACCCGCCGAACTCCGGCAAGTTCTTGATCCCCTCGCGGGTCTGCCACTTGGAGAAGTTGTCCTGCATTGCGTCGATCAGCTCACGCATGAACTTGGGTGAGAGGTTGACGCGTGAGACTACGACGCCCGGAATCTCCTCGTCCTCGACCTCGTGATCGACGCGCGCGAAGGTGATCGTGAACTCGTAGTCGGAGTGGCTCACATTCGCGAAGTTCGCATACACCCCCCCCATCATGTCCGGGGAGAAATGAATGTTGATGTGGCGCTCAGGAGTGTTCGGATCGTCCATCGGATTCGTAGTATCCCATCGTGCGCATCGTCGTCGTCGCCGTGGGCCGACTAAGGCCGCCGTTCGCCGACGACGTCCAGCACTACCAGAAGCTGCTCGCCCGGCATGCGAGGCTCGAGCTGGTGGAGGTTCGCGACGACGAGCAGATAACGAGGAGGATGCCGGCGCGCGGCTTCGTATCGCTCCTGCACCGCGACGGCGAGCAGCTCGACTCGATCGGCTTCAGCCGCTTCCTCGAGCAGCGGCGCCAGAGTGGGCGTGACCTCTGCTTCGTGGTCGGCGGGCCGTTTGGGCTCGAACTCGGCACCGTCGAGCACAACATCTCGCTCGGTCCGCTCACGCTTCCGCACCAGCTTGCCCGTGTCGTCCTGCTCGAGCAGCTCTATCGCGCCCACAAGATCCTCGCGGGCGAGCGCTACCACTATTGACCGGTCATCCGGCGACGACGCAGGTAGTCTGACCGCAGCAGGATGACCCCCGCGGCCTACATACCCGGCGAGCCTGGATGGCGAGCATAGTCCACGGGAGAGATCGCCACGAGCTTGCGGTCCGCGAGCGGATACGCGATCAGCGCCGGAGCGCGCGACGCGAACTCGTGGAGTTCATGCGCCGGCTCGGAATCCTCCTCTCGGTACTTGTGGCGATGATCGTCGTGGGGACGGTGTGCTTCGCGATCATCGATCACGTCTCGCCCGCGTACGCGTTCGTGTGGACGATGGACACGGTGACCACGCTCGGCACGATCGCCGAACCACGCACCGGCGCCGGCCGAGCACTCCAGGTCGGACTCGAGGTATTCGGCATAGGTACGCTCTTCTATGCCCTCGCGACGGTCGCTGAGTTCTTCGTGTCGGGTCGGCTGAGCGGGCTGATCGACGAGCGCCGCACCCAGAAAATGATTGATTCCACGACCGACCACTATCTGATCTGCGGTTACGGGCGCGTCGGCCGCCAGGTCGCGCGTGATCTGCGCGCCGCAGGTGCGCGGTACGTCGTGATCGACGAGAACCCAGACAATCGCGACCACGCGCTCGCGGTCGGCCTGCCGTTCCTCGACGCCTCGCCGTCCGATGACGACGTGCTGCTCAGCGCCGGGATCGAGCGTGCCCAGGGCGTGATCGCCTGTGTCGACTCCGACGCGGAGAACATCTTCATCACCTTGACCGCCCGCGAGCTGCGCTCGGACATCCTGATCATCGCCCGCGCCTCAGCCGAGGACTCGGAGAAGAAGCTTCTGCGGGCGGGCGCCGATCGCGTGATCTCGCCCTACAAGACCTCGGGCTCGGAGATGGCACGGGTGGCGCTTCATCCCCAGGTGGCACGGGCCGTCGACGCCGCCGACTACAGGATGGAAGAGATCGACGTGCCGGCGAGCTGCGAGGGCGCCGGCCAGACGATCGACGAGATCCGCGGTGGCTCGCTGATCGTCGCCGTGCGCCGTCCCGACGGGCGCCTCGAGCCACAGCCTCCGCTGGCGACCGTGCTGCAACCCGGAGACAAGCTCCTGGCGCTCGGCACTCCCGACGCGATCGAGCGCCTCGAAGGGATCTTCCAGCCCACGGGCGCGCAGGCGACGTGAGCGCGCCCGACCCGCTCGGAGAGCTCCGTGACGCGGTGCTCGACGCGGCTGGCGCCGTCAGCGGCGGCGAGCACGGGCCGCCCGTGCCGCCGACACTCGAACAGCCCAAGCGCGCCGGCCTCGGGGACTACTCGACCAACGCCGGGATGCTGCTTGCGCCCGCGCTCGGAGCGCCGCCGCGCGAGATCGCGGAGCGCGTCGGGCACGAGCTGGCGACGAGGCTCGGCCCCGCGCTCGACCGTACCGAGGTCGCCGGGCCCGGGTTCCTCAACCTGTTCCTCTCGGATCGGTGGCACCGTCGCGCGGTCGCGACCATGCTCGCGGCCTCGGATCGATTCGGCGCGGGGGGTGCCGAGTCTCCGGAGCGGATCCTGGTCGAGTTCGTCTCGGCGAACCCGACAGGGCCGCTCGTCGCCGCCAGCGGCCGGCACGCCGCATACGGGGACGCGCTCGCGCGAATCCTGGCCTTTCATGGTCACGCGGTGATGTCCGAGTACTACTTCAACGACGCCGGCTCGCAGATTCGCCTGCTCGGCGAGTCGGTGCATGCCCGGGCACTGGGCGCGCAGCTGCCCCAGGGAGGCTACGAAGGCGGCTACATCACCGAGCTGGCGGGGGAGATCCCCGACGCCGCCGACGCGGACGCTGCCGACCTCGCGGCGCGGGCCGTCGATCTGCTGTTCGCGAGCATCAAAGCTACCCTCGACCGTTATGGCGTTCGCTTCGAGCGCTTCTTCAGCGAGCGCGTGCTCCATGAAGGATCGCCGAGCGCGGTGGAGCGGGCACTCGCGCAGCTGATCGAGGGCGGCCATGCCTATCGTTCGGAGGGTGCGCTGTGGCTGCGCACGACGACGTTCGGGGACGACAAGGATCGCGTGCTGGAGCGTTCCAATGGAGAGCCGACCTATCTGGCCGCCGACGTTGCGTACCTGCTGAACAAGCGCGACCGTGGGTTCGAGCGCCAGATCAATCCGGTGGGTGCCGATCACCACGGGTATGCCGTCCGCCTGAAGGCGGCGTTCTCCGCGCTCGGGGGCGATCCTGAGACGATCGAGTTACCGTTGCTGCAGTTCGTGCATCTGATCGAAGGAACGCAGAAGGCGGCGATGTCCAAGCGCCGCGGCGAGTTCGTCACGCTCGACGAGCTGCTCGACGAGATCGGTGTCGACGCGACCCGCTTCTTCATGCTCCAGCGCTCGCACGACCGGACGCTCGACCTCGATCTCGAGCTGGCGCGGCGAGAATCGGCCGAGAACCCGGTCTACTACGTCCAATACGCACACGCGCGGATCGCCTCGATGCTCGACCGCGCCGGGGCCGATCGCGTCGCGGCGGCGCAAGCGGGGGTTGACGACTGGGGGGTAGGCGAGCTGCATGTCGCCGAACGGGCCTTGGTCAAGACGCTCGCCGCGTTCCCCGAGGAGGTCGCCGAGGCGGCAGAGCGTCGCGCTCCGCACAGGATCACGACGTATGCGCTCGAACTCGCGCAGGTCTTTACCGCGTTCTACCGCGACTGCCGGGTCGTGGGCGCGACGCCCGTCGCTGTAGAATCGTTCCGGATCGCGCTGTCGGTGACAACGAAGCACACGATCGCCTCCGCGCTGTCGCTGCTGGGGGTCAGTGCGCCGGAGATGATGTGAGCAGCATCACGTCCCGCGAGCCCGGTGACGGGCGCCGGGCTCAGCCGTCGTAGCGAGCCAGTTCCTCGTCGAGACGGCGAGCGTCGGTCGGGTCGAGCGGCGGTCCCGGGGGGGCCGCTTGCGCGGCTGCCGCGCGCGCACGGCGCCGCCAGCGGGGCAGGATCACGGCGAGCGACGCGATGCCCACGAGCAGAAGCGCAGGGGGAAGGATGTAGACGGTGAGATTGAATCCCCGAGCCTTCGGCACGCCGAGGACCGCCGGACCGTACTGCCCGACGAGCGCGTTCTCGATCTGCGTCTTGGTCTCGCCCTTCGCGATCAGCGAGCTGATGTACGAGCGCTCGGCAACGGCCTGCGGCGACTGAGCGACCTCGAGCGGCTCATGGCAGGTCACGCACATGACGTCCTGATCGATGTTGGTCAGAGACGCGCGCGGCTTCGGAGCCGCGGTCGCGGGGGTGGCGATCGTCAGCGTCGCCATCATCAGCGCCAGCACGATCGCCGCGGCCCGCCGCGCCGAGGCCCATCGGGCTCGGGTCGAGAAGCTCACGAACGCTGCGCCAGCAGTGGCGCGAGTTCGCTTTCGAGCCAGCCGCGATTGATCTCGTAGCGCCGGATCGCCCAGACCCGGCCCTGGCGGTCGATCACGTATGTCTCGGGGACACCGGTGGTGCCGTAGGCGCGGACGAAGTTGCCGTCGACATCGCGCACCACGGGGTAGGTGATGCCATGAGCCTTGACGAACTGCGCCGAGGCCGGCGCGGTGTCGAGGTAGGTGACGCCGAGCACCGTCGCCCCGTCGGGAGCGATCTGCCTCTGCGCTCGCTCGAGCACCGACGCTTCGGCCGCACACGGCACGCACCACGACGCGAACACGTTCACGACCACCACCTTTCCGCGCAGATCCGCAAGATCCTCGGTGCCCTTGCCGTCGAGGATCGGCAGCGGCAGGTTAGCGGCCGGGGCCATCGGCCTGATCCCCTTCGCGAGCGCCGCATCGAGGGACGTGTTTGTCGTATTGCGTGCGACGCCGAACACGAGCAGGGCAAGGAGGGCGACCGCCGCAAGCGAGACAAGTCCTGGAATCGCGAAGCGGCGCATTCGTCCCGGAAGGGTAATGGGCGACGCGGGCCGGCGGCGTCGATCGGGTGCGCCGAACCAGGCCAACCGGGTCCCGCGAGCCGCGTCCCCCCCTCCGCCAGAAGCGAAGGCGAGTAAGGCGTTTGGGCCACGCCCTCGGCCAACGGGCCCTAGAATCGCCCACCACGCGGACGTAGCTCAGTTGGTAGAGCGTCGGCTTCCCAAGCCGAAGGTCGCGGGTTCGACCCCCGTCGTCCGCTTGGAACAGGCCCGCAAACATGGCACGAGGCAGAGCGGCTATCGAAGGCAACGGAGGACACGTATCACGTCGCCTACACGCGCTGGCGTCGCGCCGAGGCACTGATTCGTTGTCGCGATGTCTATGCTGGACTTACAAAGGGCGACCGTGCTTGGATACCCGGTGGCGGGGGTGCCCGGAAGCAGGTCGGTCGACGTTGTCGTTCTGGGCCTGGTGGTACCGCAACCGGCTATGAGAAAGCCGCTAATGACGACGGCGGATATCAGCACACAGAGCCTTCTGACCATGGATACTCCCAAAGAGTTGAGGTTCAGTCACGGCCCGAGCCCGATCTGCACATAACCCTGGCTGGCCGTGGACGGCGTCATATCGATATCGAGCGTGACCCATCCGCCTATCGGTCGACATCCCCGATTTGTGTCATCCGTGCGACTCGAGCGCTGAGGTGATCGTCGACACCGTGAGCAGAGCGAATGTGAGGGCTCCTGCCCGCGGCTTTGGGCCGTCAGCGGTACGGTATGAGCGTGCGGTTCACGCGGGTGTGTGTGCTGTCATCGTGATCGTTAACAGCCGTCGTCGCCTGCGCCTCAAAGCTCCGCTGCGTGCCAGCCTTAGCCCGTGAACCCGCACGCGGCTGCGGCCTGCTTGAACGCCGGCGAGCTCTCGTTGATGGTGTCCGGGATCGCGAGCACGATCCCGCCGCGGTCGGCGATCGAGCTGTAGCCCGCCGGGCTCGACGGCAGGGAGGTGGTGGGATCGGGGAAGCCGGAGATGCCGTGTCGGCGCATGCACTGCGAGGTCTCGACCATCTCGGTCTTCTGCTCCTCGGTGGCGTGTTGCGCGCCCGGGCCGCCGCCCGGTAGCAGCTTGGTGCAGCTCGCCTGCGCCGCCTTGAACGATGGCGCCGCCGGATTGATTCCGGTGCCGGCGATGTTGATCCCGCCGCCACCGCCCGGGTCGGGGAAGTTCGGCACGCCGTGCGAGCGCATGCAGTCCGCATACTCGACGACCTGCGGCGCATGGGCGGAGCCGGCTTTGTGCGAGGGCCTCGAGGACCCGCACGCGGCGATCGTCAGCGCGCACGTGACGGTGGCCATCGCGCCCATCGCCGGCGGTTTGATGGTCCGTGCGCGACACATGCCTGATTTGTAGGCGACGATCGGTAACAGCGACGTAACGGCGGCCGGCTGTGGGCGACGCTGCGTGTGCGACGCGAAGGTGGTGGTTGAGCTCTGCGATCGGGCTTTGGCGTTTAGTCGGCGAGTTTGTGGGTGTAGGCGTAGTGGACGGCTTGGGCGCGGTCGCGTGCGTTGATTTTGGCGAAGAGGTGGTTGATGTGGCTTTTTACGGTTGCTTCGCTGATGTGGAGGGCGGTGGTGATTTCGGTGTTTGACATCCCGCGTGCGATTAGTTGGAGGACTTCGGCCTCGCGTGGGGTGAGGTCGTCGGGGAGCTCGGTAGTGGGGGTGGGGGGGGGGGGGGCGGCGGTCGCGGCGGCGAGCAGGCTGCTGTGCACGGCGGGGTCGAGCAGGGTCTGGTGGGCGGCGGCAGCTTGGATGGCGCGGGAGATTTCGGTGATCCCGGCGTCTTTGGTGAGGTACCCGCGGGCGCCCGCTTGGAGTGCGGTGAGGATTGATTGGTCGTCCGCGTGGGTCGTGAGGACGACGATCTCGGTCTCGGGTTGCGCGGCGCGGATCCGCCGGGTTGCCTCGACGCCGTCGAGTCGCGGCATCCGTAGGTCCATCAGCACGACGTGCGGGCGGTGGCGTGCGGCGAGGGCTACGGCCTCCTCGCCGTCGGTCGCTGCGGCGACCGGGTCGATCCCCGCGGCGAGCGCCAGCAGCGTCATCAGCCCTTCGCGCACGAGCGTCTGATCGTCGGCGACCAGGACCCGAATCGAGTCACTGACGACCGGACCCTCCGGGGACGGAGTCCGGTGCCTCACGGGCCTTCTTGGGCCGGGTCGGCAGGCTGGGCGAGAACCGGGACGTGTAGTTCGACCCGCCAGCCATCCTCGCTGGCGTGTGCTGTGAGGGTGCCGCCGAGGGCCTGGGCACGTTCGCGCATGCCCTGGATACCGTACCCGCCGCCGGTCGCGGCCAGCGGGCTCGGGGCTCGCGTGGTGGCGCTCTGCTCGTTGTCGATGACGAGGACGACGTCGGGGTCCGCGAGGTCACCGGCGTGCAGCGCGACCGACACGCTCGCTCCAGGCGCGTGCTTGCGGACGTTGGTGAGGGCCTCCTGGAGGACCCGCAGAACGGCCTCGCCGACCGAGCCGGCGAGACGACCGGGATCGCCGTCGATCGTCAGCTCGACCGTCCCGTCGGCGGATCGGTACGCCTCGACGAGCGCTTCGATCCCGGCCGGGGCGGCGATCGGTTCGCTCCGCAGAGCGCCGACCGCGCGGCGCGTCTCGCGCAGTCCCTCGCGCGCCAGCGCGTGGGCGCGGTCCAAGCGGGCCTTGATCGTCGCGGGATCGGCGCCCTGGTTGACCAGGGCGCTCGTCGCTTCGAGGTGAATCGTGAGGCCGGCAAGCGCGTGGGCGAGTACGTCGTGGATCTCCCGCGCGATCCGCGTGGATTCCTCCAGGCGGGCTGCGCGTAGCTGCTCCTCGTGCGAGCGCTGGCTCTGGGCGAGAAGCAGCTCGGCCTGCTCGGTCTTCGCCGCCGCCTGGCGGGCATTCGCGCCGGCCAGGGTTCCAGCAGCGAACCCGAGCGAGTAGGCGAGGAGGCCAAGCGCACTGCCGTCGTAGACGAGCACCGACAGTGCCAGCGCGAGGATCCCGACCCCGACGACGATGAACGCCCGTGGCAGCTCAGCCCGGACACCCGCTGCGACGACCGCGACGAACACGAAGGCGCTGGCGGCGCTGCTCGGCGAGGCGCCGCAGAGGGCCCCGCCGGCCGCCGCGAGCACCCACACCTCCGGCGTGATCCCGCGGTCCGGGACGGGCCGGCGCATCCACATCAGCCATCCCACCACGCACAGCGCGAACAGGACGCTGATAACGAGCCCACGTCCGCTGGCACCCGGGGGGTGGTGGTCCGCCCGTACCACGCTCCAGCTGACCAGCGCAACGCCGATCAGCCGGATCATGAGCGCGGGACGCCCCGTGAAATGGGTAAAGATCACTGCGAGAGAAGGTAACGGCGTCAGGCGAGCTGAAAGGCACCGCCGGCCCGCAGGCGCTGACGACGGACCGCCATCAACGCCGACCGAGACGCCACTTCGCACACCGCCATCGCGAGCAGCGCGACCGTCCAAGCGCCTGCGCTAACGGCGTGCTGGGCGCTGAAGTGCGCGATCGATGAGGCACCGCTATGGGAGATCCAGTAGATAAAAGCGAACCGCGAGCCCATCCCGAGCACCCAGAAGAACCCGGAAGCCCAGCCCGCGCGGGCGAGAACATCGCCGCCGCCCCCGACTCGCATCAGCACGGTCTGGGCGCTAGCGACACCGATCGCACCCCCGAGGAGAGCCAGGACAGCAACGAGAACGAGGTCGTTACCCGCGGTCGGGATGCCATGCAAATAATTCGCAACAGCGATCGCGACGATCAGCAACGGACGCACCAGGGTCTTGATCGTCAGGGTCCGCTCCCTGACCTGGAACAGCACAAGCAAAACGAGGACCGAATCAATGAGGTAATCAGTAGTTGTCATACCAACATCGTGACCCCCACCACGCATTCCCACATCGGCGCCCGGGTTGATCTTCAGGTGGAGATCACGGCCCCCTCCACCCACGGGTCCACACCCCCACGTCCAGAGGCGCCCGACCCCAAACACTCACAACCACCGCAACGCCCCCACGACCCCACCCGGCCATCCGCCCCGCAACAAGGGCTCGGGTTGCTCGAACGTCGTGTGGGTCACCGATGCGATGCTCGCCAGCTGAGCTCAGGCTGTGCGCTCTCCCGTTTTCTCCTCCGCGGTTGGGGTATCGTTGCTTGCAGGCGATGTCCCAGCGGGATCACGACCGCAGCAGCGAACCGCGCCAGGCTCGGTCGAACGCGGCTCTGCCGAGCCGCGGCACCAGCCCTGTCCTCGCGCTGCAGCGCGCTATCGGCAACCGTGGCACAATCCGGGTGCTCGCGCGCAAGGGCGGCTCGGGCCCTGGAACGTTCGAGAACAGTGTCCGGATCGGAAAGCTCGGGCCGATCGAGATCACCGAGAGCAACATCGCCGACTGGATCGGCAAGAAGGCCGACGCCGATGACCTCATCGTGACGACCGTCCAGGACGAGCACTCGCATGAGCTGCAGCGCATGTCCGACAGCAAGGCCCGTATCGACAGCATCGAGGTCCAGTCGATCACGAGCCAGAACAGCTGGGTCATTGTCACGTTCAAGAACGCCGTCATCAGGGGCTACGCGCAGGACCAGTCGGGCAAGACGGAGCGGTGGAAGGCCAACGGGTTCGATGCGGTCAACATCAAGCGGACCTCGATTGGCACGCCGCGCCCGTAGGGGTCGCCGTTCCTGTGACCGGCTCGGGCTTATGTGCTGCTCGATCAATCGAGCATTTCGATCAGGCGGTCCTCGCCTGGCGGGAGGAGGTAGCAAGCGATGAATACGGCAGCCTCAGTCTCCGACAAGTTGTCGAAGTGGGGGATCCTGACGTTCGCTGGCTCAAGAAAGGCGTCACCGGCTTGCAGGGTCACGACCGGGCTATCGGCTACCTGGAAAGCGATCACGCCAGCGATCACCCAGCCGACGACGGGACATGGGTGCAGGTGAAGGCCGGCCGGTTGGGCCGGAGCGAGTTCGACGCGCGCCACCTCGAGGCGGTCGATCACCGTCTCGGCTTGGAAGGTCGCCTCCAGCAGCGCCTTGCGCACAACAGGTGACGGCTCCGGCATGGCTGCGAAATACTAGTCCGCGCACCGCACCAGGTCGTCGCTCGTTGCGCTGGCGCCGCCTCGGACGACAGGCGGCGAGGAAATGGCGCGGCATCAGTCGGGCGCCCCCGACAGGGCGTAGACGACGAGCCAGCCTCGATGTCGAGCACGACTGAGCGGAGGCCGGCGCTCACAAGGACGCGCGCGATAGGGTGTCGCTTGGTCGTGTCTCAATCTGTACCTCGCAGCCAAGGCGCCGGCCCACCGCGGCGATGTTAGGGCTGTCCGCGGTGAACCAAGACGATCTCGAGAGTCATCTCGAGAAGCGGTATGGCGTCTGTGTGGCAGGCAGCAAAGCGTTGGATGTCGGTGTGTTCCGACTCGATTTCGATGGCAATCCGAGCTGGGTCGCTCGCGTGTTTCCGGCCGCGCGCCCGTTGGAAGATGTCGCGGGCGACGCCGCAATCCTTCGCAGGTTGGAGCGGCGCGGGTTTCCCGCCGAGCGTTGTGCACACCCTGAGCCCGTCTCGAGCTTTGGTGCGCACGGCGTGCTCGTGACCGAGTTCGTCGAACGCGGCAAGCCGTTGCGCCCGGGCCGGCCCGCGGCGATCCTCGGCGCCTTGCTAGGGCGGTTGCACGCGAATGCTGGAGCTGGCTTGCGTGCGGGCGGCGCGTGGCACCATCTGTCTTTGATTGGCGGTCCGCGAGAAGAGGTCGCGGCCGCTGGCGCCTTGCTCGATGATGCGCTGCCGCGGGTCGGGGACCGTGAGCTTTCGCTGTACGAGCGTTTGCGCGACGAGGTCGACCGCGTCGACGATTGCCAGGACCTGGCGCACGCATTCGTGCACCCGGACTTCGTGCCCGCCAATGCGATTCCGACCCCGGACGAGGGTTTGGTGATCGTGGACTGGGCAGGCGCTGGCCGCGGACCGCGGCTATGGTCGCTGGGCTTTCTGCTTTGGGCTGCTGGGGCCAGGAGCATGCGGCTTGTCGACGTGGCTGTCTCACGCTACCGCAAGCATGTCGCGCTTGAGCCGGAGGAGCTGGCGCGGCTCTCCGGCGCGATTCGCGCTCGCCCGCTGATGCTCGAATGCTGGGCGGTCTGCGCCGGTCGAAGAGAGATCTCGGACGCTGTGAAGCGCGTGTCAGAAGCTGCCGAGCGGGCGGACAGGATCGCCGCTCAGGCTCAGAGCGCCTTCGAGAACAACGACGGCTAATAGCGCGCACCCTTCCCGCGCGACATCCCCGGATTCGCGGCTCCTGAGCCAGGCAGTGTCCTTATTCGGATTACGCCACCTGGGCGCGCCGCACTTGGGGCGCGAGGGGCCTGGTTGAGGAGCGCCGGGGGGTCAAAGGACAAAGGGAATGAGCATCTTCGTACTGGCTTGGTACGCCGGATACGCCGCCGCAAACGTTACGGTGAGGTTCTTCTCCTCCACGGATCCGCAGTAATAGAAGTACCCACCCAGGATCGCGACGATGATGACGCCGATCAGGTTGGTCGCGACGGCGGTCCCAAGAAGCCCGGTCAAGAGTCCGGAGTAGATCGGGTGGCGGACAAACCGGTAGGGACCGGAGGTAACGAGCTCCGGCTGAGCCTTCTGGGTCATCGGCATTCCCCAGTTGCGCCCGAGATGCACGCGAGCCCAGATCGCCAGCATGATCCCGGACGCGAACACGACGGCTCCGATCGCTCCGAGGACCGGGCTGTGGACGGCCAGGCTCCCGCCGCGGAAGACGCGGACGAGGAGGAGGACCGACAGGCCGGTTAGGCCAGTCAGGGGGATCCGACGCCTGCTAGCTCTGCCCTCTTTCACGCCGAAGGCGGACGCGAGCCAGTAGACCCAGAAGATGATCCAGGCGATCGTGATAGCGGTCTTCAGCGCGTGCATGTCGTGAGAGGGGCGGGTGATGGTGGGCGTGTGCCCATCAGCCTACGACTCGAGCAAATCGCTGTCATCGACGCTGGGATGGATCTGCGCCTCCAACCACGGGTGGACGTCAGCGGCACCGCTTGGCCGCCACAGTCTTCTTGCCATCGCGACAGACTTGCGAGAGCGATGCGGAGATCCATTCAGCGCGATCACATCGTCGAAGCAGCGACTGGTGCCCGCCCGACAGGGCCGACCCGCTCAGCGCTCGGGCGCGTGAACTTGGGCTGGCGTGGAGGCGGCCAATGCCGCAGCTTCTTCGAGGCGATCATCGCCCCAGAACAACGTGTTGCCTACGCGGACGCTTGGTACTCCAACGACCCCGAGAGCGACCGCCTCGTCGTGTGCCGCCCGCAGTGCCGACTTGACCTTCGGATTGACAATGGCCTCGGCGACCTCGTCGCCCGCCAATCCGGATCGGTCAGCCACCGCGCACACCGCATTGGCCTGCGCAAGATCAAGACCTTCCAGGAACGCCATCCGCATCGCGCTCAGCGCAAAGCGTTTGAGAACGCAGCGCTGTTGGGCGAAGATCATCGCCCGAGCGATCAGCAGGTCATTGGTCGGCCAAGGATCCGGCCAGCGGATCGCGCCCAAGCCGTGGGACCGAGCGCGCGCTTCGCAGTCGGCGATCTTGACCGCGCGATCCTCGGTCAACCCCCACGAAACCCGCTGGCGAGCCTTGAACAGGCCGCCGGCGAACAGCGGTCGCCACTCCGCGCCGGGCAGCAGCGTCCCGATCCGCTCGGCGGCAAACCACGAATAGGGAGACATCGCTCCGAAGAAGAACGCGGTCGACACGACGAAATGATCGCGCACGCGCGCTCGGCGAGGGCCAACGGATCCGGCGCAACGGCCAAGGCGTCCGTTTGCGTAGTCTCCTGGGCGATGAAAAGCGACTCGCTCGAAGGCCGAACGGCTTTGGTGACGGGCGCTTCTCGAGGGATCGGGGCGGCGATCGCACTCGCACTCGACCGGGCGGGCGCTCGGGTCGTTCTCGTCGCCCGGAGCCGTGCGGGCCTTGACGCGACCGCGGCTGAGCTGAGAAACAGCCCGCTCGTGTTGGAGGCGGATCTCGCCGATCCCGACGTCCCGGCTCGGCTTGTCTCAGAGGTACGTCAGCGGTTAGGGGAGATCGATGTGCTCGTCAACAACGCCGCCGTCGCTATGCGTTTATCCACCGCGGAGCTCAACGCGGCGCTCGTTGACGAGCTCTATGCCGTCAACGTACGCGCGCCGCTGCTGCTGATCTCGGCGCTCGTGCCGAGCATGGTCGAACGCGGACGGGGCGTGATCATCAGCATCTCCTCTGTCTCAGCGGTGGTGGGAACTCCCCAGCGATCCGCGTACGCCGCAACCAAGGGGGCGATCGACGCGGCGACGCGTTCGTTGGCGATCGAGCTCGGACCCCATGGGATCCGGGTCAACTCCGTTGCTCCTGGCGTCGTCGACACGGACATGTGGGCGCGGAACAAGGCGATTCCTGGAGTGATCGAAGAGATCGAGGCCCTGACGCCGTTGCGCCGATGGTCCCAGCCGGACGACATCGCTGACGTGGTCGTGTTTCTCGCCTCTGATGCAGCCCGGTTCGTCACCGGCGAGACGATCTGCGTCGACGGGGGAATGGCCAGGACTGCGAACCTCTACGGCGGAGCAGTCTGAACTGCACCGCGGCGGAGCCGAAACCGCGCCCGGTCCTCTCGTTGGCCGCTCAGCTCGAGTCCGAGCGCCCGTGGAACGACCGGCGGCCCTCCCTATCGGGAGCACCTTGTCCCGTACTCACGGCGTCAACCTCCCAGCCACTCGACCTCCTCGGTCGCGAACCCGACCACTCGACCTCCTCGGTCGCGAACCCGACTACTCGACCTCCTGGGTCGCGAACAGCGGTCCGCGCGTGATCGCGCTGAGGCGCTCGTCAACGTCAAAATAGCGAGCCTCGATGCCGCTGACGCCGGGCAGCTTCCCCAGCGACGCAGGCATCGCCTCGTCACCCCACGCGCGGGCGTGCTCCTCGCTATCGAACAGGTAGATACCACCGGCAGCTCCCTGTGAGTCATCGTAGATCCAGATCTTCCATTGCAGCCCGGGCACGCCAGAGATCCGATCGGCAGCGCCAAGCAAGTGCTCGACCTGCCCCGCGTCATCCTGACCGCGTTCGCGACGGTAGTTCACCTGCAGCAGCTTCATGACGGGTCCTCCTCGTGGCGGTATCGAACTCCGGGCCGGACTGCCGCCTCGCGACCAGCCGCTGCGACTCTATTGATGCTCGAACGCCCGCGTACGGAAGTGCTGGGTCTCGACGCCGACGCCGGAACCGGCTCACCTGGCGAGATCCCGGTCTCTCGCCTGGACCGAGGGCCGACGCCGCCTCTGTCTCGTCTAGCCCTGTGACGGGTGCGAAGATGGGGCTTGCGCGCGAACGCCGGCGACGATCGCGTCGAAGCCTCGATTGAAGTAGGAGTCCGGGGATTCGCAGTCGGTGAGGTATCCGGCGGACGCTGTGATGTGGGGGTAGCGGTCGGGGGGGAGCGAGGCCAGCGCAATGCGTTTGCGTCGCTGGTGCTCGGCGCGTTCGCCGGGATCGGTGATCTCGATTCCGGCCTGGGTGCTGACGAGCATCACGGCGCTCGAGAGCACGAACCGGGCCACGTCAGCCGCTTGCTCGGGCTCGAAGCCGTGTCCGGCGAGAAACCCGAGCGTCAGCTCGGTCACGGTGAGGCCGGCCTCGCACTCGACGACTCGGCTGGGGACAAGCTCCGCCGCGCCGGGATGGAGTCGCATGACACCGACGAGGGCATCAATGGTGAGGCGCAACTGGCCCCAGCCATCGTCGTCGGACGGCGAGCGCTGCTCCAGGGATCGCTCGAGCGTCTCGGCGGTCTGCTGCCAGAGGCGATCGGCGATCGCGTCCAGGAGCGCCTGCTTGTCGTCGAAATGCCAGTACAGCGCCATCGAGGTGACCTCGAACTGGTCGGCGACACGTTTGAGGGTGATCGCCTCGAGTCCCTCCGCGTCGGCGAGGCGCAATGCCGCGTCGATCACGACCTCGGGGTCCAGCTTGCTGCGCGTTGGTCGTGTCGTCTTGGGGCCCATGCTTGACAACTATACGTCATAAAGTATTATATGACGTAAATGTACGGCACATAGGTATGACCAAGACGATTGAAAGGTCCACATGAGCAGACAAGCCCTGACCCTGACCGCCGCTGTTCCTCGAGCGATGCCCCGGATGCTCGCCCGGCGCTGGACGCTGATTGCAGTCGCGCTGGCCACGTTCATGACCTACCTGGACAACAACATCATCAACGTCGCGATCCCGACCATCGAACGTAGCCTTCACCTCTCGCAGTCAGGCGTCGAATGGGTTGTGAGCGCGTACATCCTCGTCTTCGCCGGCCTGCTGCTCGCCGGCGGCCGGCTGGCTGACGTGTTCGGCCAAAAACGTCTGTTCATGCTCGGCCTGTCGATCTTCACCGCGGCTTCGCTGCTGGCCGGGCTCGTCGGGCAGGTCGATCTCCTGATCGCCAGCCGCGCGCTGCAAGGACTCGGCGCCGCCCTGGTCACGCCAACCACGCTGGCCATCCTCGCCGCCACGTACCCCGAACCACGAGAGCAGGCTCGCGCGGTCGGCGCCTGGAGCGCAGCCGGCGCCGTCGCCCTAGCCGTCGGGCCACTGCTCGGAGGGGTGCTCTCCCAGCACGTCAACTGGCACTGGATCTTCTTCATCAACGTACCCGTCGGCATCGCTACCCTGTGGCTCGGCGCTCGGTCCATCCCCGCTGTTGACCGACCCGCTCGCCGGCGCATCGACATCGAGGGCGTGACCGCCTCGGCCGCCACCCTGATAACGCTGACCTACGCCCTCATCGAAGGCCCCCAGATCGGCTGGACCTCCCCGGTCATCATCGCCGCCCTCGTGGCGAGCCTCATCGCTGCGATCGCGTTCGTGACCGTCGAACGCCGGGCCGAGGATCCGATGATCGACCTCTCCCTGTTCACTAACCGCACCTTCACCGGAGCGACAGTCGCGCTGATGCTCTGGGCGTTCGGCCTGTTCGGCATCTACTTCTTCACCTCGCTCTACCTCCAGCAAGTCCTGCGCTTCTCAGCGACCACGGCCGGCGTGGCCTTCGTGCCCATGGCGATCCTCATGGCCTTCGGAGCCGGTATCTCTGACCGCGTGGCCGCCCGGATCGGCGCACACCGCACCGTCGGCGGCGCCATGGGCCTGATGGGAGTCGGAATCCTCTCGGTCAGCCTGCTCGGCGCTCGCACCACCTTCGCCGACCTGATGCCCGGCTTCGCCATCATCGGCATCGGTGGCGGGCTGACCATCCCCCTGACCTCCACCATCCTGGACAGCATGCCCGCCGACCGAGCCGGCGTCGCCTCGGCCGTGTTCAACGCATCACGAGAAGTCGCCGGCCTGCTCGGCATCACCGTCATCGGTGTCATCCTCCGCGCCCGCCAAACCGCTGAGATCCATCTCGGCCATCCGGCGATAACCGCCTTCCTCAGCGGCTATCGCCTCGGACTCGTCGTCGCCGGAATCCTCGTCTCCGGCGGCGGGATCGCGGCCTGGCTCGCGCTGCGAAATCTCTCCTCGAACAGACCCACCACGGAGCAGGCCCCGCCCCTTTCCGCCAGCGAGACAGCAATCGCCATCACCGCATGAGCGCCAGACGTCCGGGGACCGAACGGCGTGACCGCGAACGATGAGAGCCGGGAACCGTCGCTCCTGGCCACCGCCGGCGCCTGACTGAGCGTCTAGGCCCGTGTGGCGTCGATGGCGACAGCCTCAGTCCGACGCGCCGGATGGCGGCGTGGTCGGAGCGTTCCGGCCGAGCTCAGGTGCGAGCCAGTGGGTGACGGTGGTGGGTCGGCTGGGATCGGTCATCGAGGAGATCTGCTCGAGGCGCTGCTGGTCGCGGAGGCTGACGCGTTCATGCTGGCGGAGGTGTTCCTCCCAGGAGCCGACGACGAACTGCTCGAGGACGTGACCGGGATCGACGGCATCCCGCCACACGCGCCAACTGACCGCGCCCGTTCGACGTCGGGCGTGGCGCCCGGCGTACAGCGCCTCGACGAGATCTCGCTCCAGCCCCGGCCTGGGCCGGTACTCGACCGTCACCTGCACGGGCCCGTCAGTCGCCTTCGCGCCGACGAGCTGTGGGTCTGGCCAGTCGCCGGCCGGCAGCAGGTCGTGAGGCGAGATCGCCCTGAACGGCAGCCACACGCCGGCCACGCCGACCAGCGCGATCCCGACGGCGGCGGCGAGGAGCGCTGCGGTCAGTCCGGCGCTCTGCGCGGTCACGCCGAACGCAGCACTACCGAGCGCGCCGCCGCCCTGGAAGATCACCAGGTAGTAGGACATGCCACGTGCCTTGGCCCACCCGGGCAGCGTGGACTGATACTGGGAGTTCAGCGTCGAGAGCACGAATATCCACGCGACGCCGGCGATGAGCAGCGCCAACGCAGCGAGCGCGCTGACCCGCACGTAGGCCAGCGCCAGCGTCACCCCGGCGAAGACAAGCGTGCTGCTGGTCATCAGGGCCGTCGGGGTCACGCGCCCGCGCAGGCGTGGCAGCGCCGCCGCTCCTGCGACCGCGCCGATGCCCACGCCACCGAGCAGTAGCCCGTATCCGCCGGAGCCGAGATGCAGTCGCGTGTGCGCGACCACCGGCAGGAGCGCCCACATCGAGCTGGCGAAGAACATGAACAAGCCCGCGCGCAGCAGGATGACGCGCAGGGCCGGGCTCGCGGCGACATAGCGTGCTCCGGCGCGGATCGCCCCAGCGACGTGCTCGGGAGCGGTGGCGCTCACCGGGTGGGCGCCGCCCCGCCAGCGAGCGACCGCGCCGATCACCGGCACAAAGCTCGCCGCGTTGACGAAGAACAGCACGGCGGCGCTGGTCGCTGCATAGAGCGCACCGCCGATCGCGGGGCCGATCGCGCGGCTGAGGTTCTGGTTGACGGCGCCCAGCGCGATCGCCTGTGTCCGATCCTCGGGCGCGACGAGCTCGGGCTGCAGTGTCTGCCACGTGGGTGACGTCAGCGTCTGCCCGGCGCCGACAGCGAAAATCAGCGCGAGCAGCACCCACGGCGTCACCAGCCCGGCGAGCGCGAGGCCGGCCAGCACCAGCGCCGCGAGCAGCATGAACGACTGCGAGGCGATCAGCAGCCGACGGCGATCGACGAGATCACCGATGGCTCCCGCCGGCACAGCGAGCAGGACAACCGGAAGTCCCGCTGCCGTCTGAATCAACGCAACGAGCGTGGCCGACGTCGTCAGGGTCAGCATCAGCTCCTGGGCGCCGACCGTCTGCATCCAGCCACCGACGTTGCTCACGAACTGCGCTGACGCCATCCGCGCGAAATCCCGGGAGCGAAACGGCGCCCACGCCGACGAGCCAGTCGTCCGCGTCGCGTCGTCTTGCCGCTGGGCATCGTCAGTGGACGCCTTCATCGCCTCGGCATTATCGCCACGGGCAAGCGGCTTCCTTTCGGTGTCCCGGAGCGTGGCAGAGCTGAGCGCCAGCGTCGCCCACTTTGGTTCACTATTCAGGGTGCCATCTCGTATCGAGCCGCCCGGGAAACGAGCGGCGATCTGCCTGCCGCGCCGGCTCGGTCAAGTGAGGAGTAGCCGATGAGTTTTGCCGTCCAGATTCGTGCGATCGCCTGGCGCGGCTCGCTGGAGGCGCGTGGACTGCGAGCGGCCGTACGTTCAGGGATGCTCGGCCTCGAGTCGCCCCGGACGCTCCGCGCTATCGCCGGCGCGCTGCGCGGCTACGGCGTGTTCGGATCGGCCTCGCGGATCGCCTCGCTCCGCCATGGCGATCTCCCGGCGATCGTCGACGAGCGCGGCGAGCTGACGTTCACCGAATTGGACGAGCGCGTCAACCGCCTCGCCAACGCACTGGACGCGAAGGGGCTCGGACGCGGGTCGAGCGTCGGCGTGCTGTGTCGCAATCACCGTCAGCTGCTGATCGTCGCGTTTGCGGTGGCGCGCGCCGGATTGAACGTGATCATGCTCAACACCTCCTTCTCGGCGCGGCAGTGTGCCGAGGTCGCCCAGCGCGAGGGAGTCGATCTGCTCGTCTATGACTCCGAGCTCGCTGATGCGGTCACCGACGTTCAGGCGCCGCGTGGCAAGCTTGCCGTCGCGATCGATGATCCCGGCGCCGACGAGCTCGATCTCCTGATCGCCACAGGCGCCGCCACGCTGCCTCCTGCGCCAACCAGCGCCGGTCGGATCGTGATCCTCACCAGCGGCACCACGGGCACGCCGAAGGGCGCGCCGCGTGAGGATCCGCGAGGGTTCATCGGGGTCGGGGCGATGCTGGAGCGGATGCCGATGCGAGCCCGCGAGGCCACCGTCGTCGCGCCGCCGCTGTTTCACGGCACCGGGCTGGTGATCGCGCTGCTGTCGATTGGGCTGGGCTCAAAACTCGTCCTGCGGCGGCGCTTCGACGCAGCCCGGCTCCTCGACGACATCGCCACTCACCATGCGACCGTCGTGTGTGTCGTGCCCATCATGCTCCAACGGATAGATGACCTCGCCGAGCGCGTCCATCGTGCTGATGGCGACCTCGGCGGGCAGCTGTGATCCGGCGGAGAAGACGATCCGCAGCGACGACAGGTCGCGGACCTGGACCTCGTCGCCGAGCGCACGTAACCCACCAGCACCGCCGGCACGTCTCGGCGATCGCGCGGGGGCACGCGGGTCCGCGACCGGCGCGGTCGCGGGGCTCAGATGCTGAGCTCCGCCAGTTCGCGCTTGAGGATCTTCCCCGTTGGGTTGCGCGGCAGATCGTCGAGGAACGCGACGTCTCGGGGCACCTTATAGCCTGCGAGGTTCTCCCTCACATACGCCTGGAGCTCGTGGGCAGAGAGCGGCTGCTCGTCGCGGCGTAATGGTGAACTGTGGACCGCATGAGAACGTGAGGAGGAGGACGAGATGAGCGCGGGAGGGACGCATCCACGGGCGGGCGAGCTGCCCGGGCCTGCTGACCTGATCGATGTCGATCGTCTGGTCGGCGCCTATTACGATCGTCGCCCGGATCCGTCAGATCCGGCGCAGCGGGTCGCGTTTGGGACTTCTGGTCATCGTGGGTCGTCGCTGGCCGGGACGTTCACGGAGGCTCATGTCGCCGCGATCAGCGAGGCGGTGTGCCGCTATCGCGAGGCGCGCGGGGTTGACGGTCCGTTGTTTCTGGGCCGCGATACGCACGCTCTGTCCGGGCCGGCGTTTCGCACGATCGTGGAGGTGCTCGTCGCCCACGGCGTGCAGGTCGTGGTCGACGCCGACGGTGCCGCGACACCGACGCCGGTGATCTCGCACGCGATCCTGTGCCATAACCGCGGTGGTGGGATCGGTCGAGCGGACGGGATCGTGGTCACGCCGTCGCATAACCCGCCCGGGGACGGCGGCTTCAAATACAACCCCACGCATGGCGGGCCCGCCGACACTGACGTCACCGGGTGGATCCAGCGCGAGGCCAACGGGCTACTCGAGGACGAGCTCCGAGGGGTTCAGCGTTTGCCGTTCGCCTCCGCCGAGGTCCACCGCCGCGACTACGTGTCGGCGTACGTCGACGATCTCCCGGCGGTCATCGACCTCGACGCGATCCGCGCATCGGGGCTGCGGTTGGGTGTCGACCCGCTCGGTGGCGCCTCGCTCGCGTATTGGGTCGCGATCGCCGAACGCCACCGCCTCGATATCACCGTCGTCTCGGACGCTCTCGATCCGACGTTCAGGTTCGTGCCGCTGGACTGGGACGGGAAGATCCGCATGGACTCGTCCTCGCCGTGGGCGATGGCGCGCCTGCGCGAGCTCGCCGGGGACTTCGAGATCGCGTTCGCGAACGACCCGGACGCTGATCGCCACGGCATCGTCACACCACGCGCCGGGCTGATGAACCCCAACCACGTCCTCGCGGCCTGCATCTGGTACCTGTTCGGTGGCCACCGCGAGTGGGGAGACGGCGTCGGCGTCGGCAAGACGCTCGTCAGCTCGAGCGTGATCGACCGGGTCGCGGGCGACCTCGGCCGGCGGCTCGAGGAAGTGCCGGTTGGGTTCAAATGGTTCGTGCCCGGCTTGCTCGCGGGGACGCTCGGGCTCGGAGGGGAGGAGAGCGCAGGCGCGTCGTTCCTGCGCCGTGACGGGACCGTCTGGACCACCGACAAGGACGGCCTGATTCCGTGCCTATTGGCCGCCGAGATGACGGCGGTCACCGGCCGCGACCCAGGGGAGATCTACGATCGGCTCGCCTCGCGTTTCGGTCGCGCGGCGTACAAGCGCGTCGACGTCGCCGCCTCACCCGAGGAAAAGCACGCGCTCAGCCAACTCTCGCCCGACCAGGTGCGCAGCTCGCAGCTCGCGGGAGACACGATCACCGACGTGCTCACGACCGCCCCGGCCAACGGCGAGCCGATCGGCGGGCTCAAGGTCGTCACCGCGCACGGCTGGTTCGCCGCCCGGCCATCCGGTACCGAAGATGTCTATAAGATCTACGCTGAATCATTCAACGGCGAGGAACACCTCGAGCGGATCCTCGCCGAAGCGCAAGAGATCGTGTCCGGCGCCCTGTCGAACGCCGCAGCGGGTGCTCTCATCATCCCCGACCCACAGCGCTGACGCTGTCCGATGCATCGGGGTCACCCACGGCGCGATCACCGGCGCTGAGGTCGAGCGCGCGGTGAACGGCACCCAATGAGCTTCAGCCGGCGACCGTCGCCCGCGCGGCGCCATTCGCCTGGAAGGTCGCCAGGCCGAGCCACGCCAGGAGCCACCCGGTAGCGATACGGAACAGAGCAGTCTCGGCGCGGCGACCCGGACGCTTCGCCGCGACGATGACGGCGACCGCAATCGGGCCGAAGCCCGCAGCCGTCAACGCCGAACCGGCGGCCCGATGCCCGGTGCTCCGCGCCTCGTCGCTGCGCATCGTCGACGGGATACGGATGCCGGCAAAGAGGTTCCTCGGCAACCGCCCCGTCGCCGCCAGACGTCCCAACGCGACGACGATGACGCCGCTGAATCCGAACCGGACCGCCCTCATCACCCCTCCTCCTCCAAGGTCCGTTCGGCGCTTGGAACAGCCTCGAGTCGTCCGTCCGGGATGGGCTCGCCGCTTTCGATCGAGAGTCCGTAGGTGCCGGCCGCGAGCCGCGCCTCTGCGCGATCAAGGGCGTCGAGCTCTCGGTGAAGATCCTCGGCACGACCAGCGTCGAACTCGTCCTGGTAGAGGTCTTCGGAATCCCGCTCACCTGGCTCGATGCGATCGGAAGCCTCCAGGGGACCTGGGCGGTCGAGGGCGGCAATGGCCCGTTCGATTCGTATCCGCTCACGCGCAAGCAGTTCTCGCGCACGGTCAGAGTCCATAAACGGCAGGTTACCCGCCGGCGTCCCGGCGTGTGCGTCCACACGCGCGAGAGATGAAGCGCGAGCGGGCGCCGGACGTGACTGTCCGGGCGAGCGCCGACCGGGGGCCGACCCTCGACTGCCGCTGGGCGAGCAGTAGGGTGAAAGCCGCCATGAAGATCATCTACACGCTGACCGATGAGGCGCCCGCGCTGGCCACGCAGTCGCTGTTGCCGGTGCTCCGGGCGTTCACCGCGGCGGCGAACGTGGAGGTTGAGCTGCGCGATATCTCGCTCGCGGGACGGATCCTCGCGCAGTTCCCCGAGCGTCTCACCTCCGACCAGCGCGTCGCCGACGCTTTGACCGAGCTTGGCGAGCTTGCGAAGGCGCCGCAGGCGAACATCATCAAGCTCCCGAACATCAGCGCGTCGGTGCCGCAGCTCAAGGCGGCGATCGGCGAGCTGCAGAGCAAGGGATACGCGATTCCCGACTACCCGGACCAGCCGTCCGACGCGGAGCAGCGCGACGTGCGCTCGCGCTACGACACCGTCAAGGGGAGCGCCGTGAACCCGGTCCTGCGCGAAGGCAACTCCGATCGCCGCGCGCCCGCGTCGGTCAAGGCGTACGCGCGCCGGCACCCGCACTCGATGGGAGCTTGGTCACGGAGCTCGCGCTCGCACGTATCGACGATGAGCGACGGCGACTTTCGCTCGACTGAGCAGTCGGTCACCGTCGAGCACGAAGGCACGGTCAGGATCGAACACGTCGCGCCGGACGGGGCGGTGACCGTGCTCAAGGAGACGATCCCTGTCCTCGAGGGCGAGGTGCTCGACGCCGCCGTGATGCGCCGCACAGCTCTGGAGGAATTTCTCGCAGCTCAGATCGCCGACGCGAGGAAGCAGGGCGTGCTCTTCTCCGTGCACCTGAAAGCCACGATGATGAAGGTGTCCGATCCGATCATATTCGGCCACGCGGTGCGCGCCTACTTCGCTGATCTCTTCGCCGAGCATGGCGCTGCGCTGGCCTCCGTGGGCGTCAATGCCAACGATGGCATGGCGGCACTACTGACCGCAACCGAGCAGCTCCCCGAGGACGAGCGCACCGGAGTGCACGCGGCGATCGATGCTGCCTACGCGAACGGCCCCGCGCTGGCGATGGTCGACTCCGATCGCGGCATCACAAACCTCCACGCGCCCAGTGATGTGATTATCGACGCGTCCATGCCAGCGGCGATCCGGTCCTCCGGGCAGATGTGGAACGCCGAGGGACAGCCGCAGGATGCAAAGTTCGTGATCCCCGACCACGCGTACGCGGCGGTGTACTCCGAGGCTGTGAAGCACTGCCGGGAGCACGGCGCGTTTGATCCGGCGACGATGGGAACCACCGCTAACGTCGGGCTGATGGCCCAGGCGGCCGAGGAGTACGGCTCACACGACACCACGTTCGAGATGACGGCCGGCGGCACGGTCCGCGTCATCGATAGCGCCGACGCAACCCTGCTCGAGCATGCCGTCGAGACGGGAGATATCTGGCGCCTGTGTCGGGCCAAGGACGCGGCGATCAAGGATTGGGCGCGCCTCGCGATCATGCGGGCTCGCGAAACGGGCACACCGGCGGTCTTCTGGCTCGATGAGACCCGCCCGCACGACGCACAACTGCTGCGTACGGTCCGCGCGGCGCTCGCCGAGCTCGACACCAACGAGCTACAGATCGAGATCATGGACGTCGCCGCCGCCACGCGCTTTACGCTCGAGCGGGCTCGGCGCGGCGAGGACACGATCTCGGTCACCGGCAACGTGCTGCGCGACTACCTGACGGACCTGTTCCCCATCCTCGAGCTCGGAACGAGCGCCAAGGTCCTGTCGATCGTGCCGCTGATGGACGGCGGTGGTCTGTTCGAGACCGGTGCCGGCGGATCGGCTCCCAAGCACGTCCAGCAGTTCCTGAAGGAGAATCATCTGCGCTGGGATTCCCTCGGCGAGTTCCTTGCGCTCGTCCCCTCCCTCGAGTTGCTCGCGGAGAAGACCGACAACCCGAGTGCCAAGCTCCTCGCCGACACGCTTGACCGGGCGACGGGGCGCGTGCTCGAGGAGAACCGCTCCCCGTCTCGGAAGGCCGGGGAGCTGGACAATCGTGGCAGCCACTTCTACCTCGCGCTGTACTGGGCGCAGGAGTTGGCCGAGCAGACCGTCGACCCCGACCTCGCCGCGCGCTTCGCACCCTTGGCGGAGGAACTGAGCGCAAGGGAGGCGACGATTGCGGATGAGCTGAGGGCGGTGCAGGGTCCACCCGTGGACATCGGCGGCTACTACCGGCCCGAACCGGAACAGGTCGCGGCGGCGATGCGGCCGAGCGTGACTCTGAACCGTGCGCTCGATGACTGGTCCGCCCGCTGACGGAGGCCATGATGTCCCGGGTGTTGGCCGTTGATGTGCGAACGTCTGACTGCTGAGCACCGGAGTTCGGCAGGTCGGGGGCGAGTGGGAGCGAGGGGCGTCCTCGCGCTCGCGATGGCACTCGCGCTCGCCGACACGTCGATCGTCACGCTCGCGCTACCCCAGGTCGAGAGTGATCTGCATACCGGCGTGACGGGCGTCGCGGCTGTGCTCTTCGTCTACGCGGCGGTGCTCGCGGTCGTCCTCGCGCTCGCGAGCCGCACGGCGGGCGAGGGAACGGCCGGACGGTGGGCGCCTGGCGGCTTCGGCCTCCTCGCTGTCGCGTCGCTCGCGTGCGCCGCCGCCGATCGGCTCGACGTGCTCCTCGCCGGTCGCGTGCTGCAGGCCGTGGGCGCGGCAGCCGCCCTCATCGGCGGCTTCGCGCTGATCGACGGTGCCGGTCGCGGGCGCCGGGCGTGGAAGGCCGCCTCGATCCTCGGGGTAGCGGTCGGACCCGCGCTCGGCGGGGCCCTCACCCAGCTCTTCGACTGGCGGGCGATCTTCATCGCCCAGGCGCCGGTCGCCCTCGCCGGAGCATGGGTCACGCTGCGTTCTCCACCGGTGACGACCGCGCCCCCGCGCGAGCCGCTGAGGCGGCCGCGGGCTTCGCGCACGCGCCGGGCGGCGCTCACGAGCCGTGCGGCGCTGGCGCTCGTCACGGCTGCGCTCAGCGCGGTGCTCTTCCTCGTCATCCTGCTTGTCATCGCCGGATGGAACGTCTCGCCGCTCAGCGCCGCCGCTGCGGTCACGCCGCTCCCGCTCGCGGCCGCCCTGGCCTGGGCGATCCGCGGTCCGGCCCGGACGCGAGCGGTCGCGGGGTGCGCGCTGATCGGCGCCGGCGTGCTCGCGCTCGCCTGGATCCCCCAGGCCCACCTCGCGTGGATCGTGCCTCCGGAGCTCATCGCCGGCCTCGGCATGGGATGCGCCCTCGGCGCGCTGTCCGGTGAGCTGCTGCCGGAGCGTACGCCGCGCCAGGCAGCGGGGCTGCTCAGCGTCCGGCATGCGGCGATCGCCCTCGTGCTGGTCGTGCTCGCGCCGATCATCGCCAGCCAGCTCGACGCCGCGTCCCACACCGCCGAGCTCCAGGGCGTCGCGCTCCTGCTCGACTCTCCCTTGCCGCCACAGAGCAAGCTGACGCTCGTCCCCGAACTGCTCAGGATCGCCGATGCGCGCCAGCCCCGCGCGAGCCTGCGCGCCGGGCTCGCCGACCAGCGCCACCGGTTCACCGGAGCTGACCGCGTCGCGTTCGACCAGCTCGCGTCGCAGGCCGACGAGACCGTGCTCGCGGCGGTCGGGCGGAGCTTTCACCTCGCGTTTGTGATCTCGGGCGTGCTCGCGTTCCTCGCGAGTGCGCTGCTGCTGGTCGAGCGGGCGCCCCGTGCGCGCTCCAGGACGGAGCGTGGACGGCGCGACGGCGGCGATCGGGCCGGGGCGCGCCGGCTCGCTCGGGCCGTGATTCCGATCGCCTCTCTGTGCATCGCCGCACCCGTCGCGTACGCGTCGCTCGATCACGAGCTCGCGCCGGCGCCGGTCACGCTCGGGAATCCGTGCGCCGGCGGGCCGACCCCGCGTGCCGCGGGGATCGGCGGCCTCGCCGAGGACGGCGCGCTCGCGCTGCTCGACGTCGCTGCGTGTCGTCTGCACACGAGTCGCGAGGAGCTCGTGCTCGCGCTGACCGACCCTTCCGAGGCCGCCCGCTTCGCGGTCCAGCACCCCGAGTTCGATCCGACCACGCTCGCCAAGCTCCTCGTCGGCCTGCTCGCGAAATCGTAAGGCGAAGGATCTATGAGACCGTATCTGCGCCAATCGATAAGGAGCAGCAATTCTACCGTCCGTCGAGCTTCGGCGAACCGAGAATCGGCCTGCAACCCCCAGTCATGGGCATGGGTCCCGCGGAGGAGGTAGCGCGCCCGCGGGAGGTCGTGTTTGCCTACGGATCGCTCCTGGAGCTAGCGAACGATGCGGCCGAGGTGCGGGCCGAGGCGACGCGTCAGGTGTCGCTGGTGGACGGATATCGACGAACGTGGGGCGTCGCCATGGACAACGCGAGAACACTTCCGGGATACAAGTACTACGTCGACCCCAGGACCGGTGAGCGGCCGGCGGTCTTCGTCGTCTTCCTCGATATCGTGGCCGACCGGTCAGGGCAGGTGAACGGGGTCATGCTTGATGTGTCACACGAGGAGCTCGACGGCTTGGATCGGCGTGAGCGGAACTACGAGCGAGTTGAAGTGACAGCGGGGCTCAGCCGTCCAGTGAGCGCGACGGTGTGGGCTTATGCGGGCACGGCGGGTGCACGCGAGCGGTTCCGACGCGCGCTGCGGATGGGGAAAGCGGTGATCAGTGAGGATTACTACGATCGCGTGCTCGGAGCGTTCGCCGGGTCGGGACGAAACGCTGCGGCCGAGTTTCGAGCGCTGACCGACGCTCCTCCGTGCCCGATCGTGCCCCTCCGGCGCGTCGATCTCTCGGCGACGTAGGAGGATTAGGCAGTCGCGGCCTCGAGCACGAGGATCAGGTCGCCCTGCTCGAGCCTGCCGCCGGTCCGCGCGGCGATCCGGGCGACGCGCCCGGTGTGCGGAGCGGTGATGGTCGACTCCATCTTCATGGCTTCGAGAACCGCGATCGCGTCGCCTTCGGCTACCTCGTCGTCCTCCTTGACCTGAACGGTGACGATCCCGGCGAGCGGCGACGCCACGTGGTCGGAGTCGTTCGGATCGGCGCGTTCGACGGCGGCCGAGCTGACCTGGATCGACTCATCGCGGACGTCGATCGGTCGCAGTTGGCCGTTGAGTCGAGTCAGCACCGTGCGCATGCCCCGCGCGTCGGGCTCGCCGATCGCTTCCAAGCCGACCACGAGTCGCACCCCTGGCTCGAGGTCGATCGCGTGCTCGTTGCCTTCCTTGAGGCCATAGAAGAACGGCAGGGTGGGGATGACCGACACGTCGCCGTAGCGCTCGCGGGCCTCCTGCTGATCGCGAAACGGGCCGGGGAACATGAGCTTGGAGAGCGCGGCGCGCCGGCCGGGACCCGGCTCGGGCAGCGGCGGCGCATCGTGGTGGGCCGCGCCGTCGGCGCCGCTCGCGGAAGCCCCGCGCAGAGCGCGCTCGGCGAACGGTTGCGGCAGTCCGCCCGCGGGCTCGCCCAGCTCCCCCCGCAGAAACGCGAGCACCGAGTCGGGGAGGTCGAAGCGCTCGGGGTGCTCACGCAGGTCGTCCCAGTCGATCCCGCCCGACACCACGAACAGTGCGAGATCGCCCACCACCTTGCTCGTGGGGGTCACTTTGACGATGTCGCCCAGCAGCCCGTTGGCGCGCACGTAGGCGGCCTCGATCTCCTCGAATCGCTCGCCGAGGCCGAGCCCGAGCGACTGCTGACGGAGGTTGGAGAGCTGGCCGCCGGGGATCTGATGGCGGTACAGACGCCCGGTCGGGGCACGCATGCGCGTCTCGAACGGCGCGTAGCTCGAGCGGACCGCCTCCCAGTAGGGCTCGAGGTCGAGCAGCGCGTCGAGCGACAGTCCCGTTGCTCGGTCGGTGAAATCGGTTGCGCTGACGATCCCCGACAGCGTCGGCTGGCTCGTGCGTCCCGCCATCGGCGCGGCCGCGCCGTCGACTGCGTCCACGCCGGCGTCGATCGCGGCCAGGTAGGTCGCCAACTGGCCGCCGGGCGTGTCGTGGGTGTGCAGGTGCACGGGCAGATCGAACTCCTCCCGGAGGCGGGTGACGAGCGTCCGCGCCGCGGGCGCGCGGAGCAGTCCGGCCATGTCCTTGATCGCCAGCACGTGCGCCCCGGCTGTCACGAGCCCCTCTGCGATGCGCAGGTAGTAATCGAGCGTGTACACGCGCTCGGCCGGGTTCGAGAGATCGCCGGTGTAGCACAGCGCGCCCTCGGCGACCGCTCCGGCCTCGAGCGTCGCGTCGATCGCCGCCCGCATCGGCTCGACGTTGTTAAGCGCGTCGAAGATGCGGAACACATCGATGCCCGTGGCCCTCGCCTCGGCCACGAACGCGCGCACCGCGGATTCGGAGTACGGCTCGTATCCGAGCAGATTGCGTCCGCGTAGGAGCATCTGCAGACACAGGTTGGGTACGCGTTCGCGCAGCAGGGCTAGCCGCTCCCAGGGATCCTCGGCGAGGAATCGGAGCGCGACGTCGAACGTCGCTCCGCCCCACACCTCGAGCGAGAGCATCTGCGGCAGCAGGTACGCGAGATGGGTTGCGACGGCGGCCATGTCGAACGTTCGCATGCGCGTGGCGAGCAACGACTGGTGCGCGTCGCGCAGGGTCGTGTCGGTCACCTGCAGCGAGCTCTCCGCTCGCAGCCAGCGAGCGAAGCCGGCCGGCCCAAGCTCCTCGAGGCGCTGGCGCGATCCGGGCGGCGGGTCTCCCGCGGGAAGCGCCGGCAGCTTCGTCGCCGCGTCGGCCATCGTCGGCATCGGCCCGTGGGGGTTATTCACGGTCACCTCCGCGAGGCGGCGCAGGAGCCTCGACGCGCGGTCACCCCGGACGCCAACGGCCGTCAGCGCCGGACGCTCGTCCACGAACGTCGTGTACGTGCGCCCGGCGCAGAAGTCGGGATCGTCGAGCACCGCGCGCAGGAAGGCCTGGTTGGTGCTGACCCCACGGACACGGACCTCATCCACGGCCCGCCGCGCGCGCGCGATCGCGGTCCGCAGGTTCTCGCCGCGCGCAGTCACCTTGAGGAGCAGGGGGTCGTAATAGGGCGAGATCTCAGCGCCAACGTAGGCGGTGCCTTCGTCGAGGCGGATGCCCGCCCCGCCCGGCGCGCGGTACGCGGAGATGCGTCCGGTATCCGGGCGGAAATCCGCCGCCGGGTCCTCGGTGGTGATTCGGCACTGCAGCGCCACTCCGCGCTGGCGCAACGTCTCCTGGCGTAACCCGAGATCCTCGAGGGTCGCGCCACCGGCGATCAGCAGCTGGGAGCGAACGAGGTCGACGTCGGTCGTCTCCTCGGTCACCGTGTGCTCGACCTGGATGCGCGGGTTCATCTCGATGAACACGTGCTCGCCGCGCTCGCGTTCGACGAGGAATTCCACCGTCCCGGCGTTGACATATCCCACCTCGTGCGCGAAGCGCACAGCGTCGTCGCAAAGCCGCTCGCGCAGTGTGGGGTCGAGGTTGGGCGCCGGCGCGAGCTCGATCACCTTTTGGTGGCGGCGCTGCACCGAGCAGTCGCGCTCGAACAGGTGCACCACCCGGCCCTCGGTATCCCCGAGGACCTGGACCTCGATGTGCCGCGGGCGCACGAGCGCCTCCTCGAGGTACACGGACGGGTCGCCGAACGCAGCCTGTGCCTCGCGCATCGCGGAGTGGACCGCGTCCTCGAGATCGCGCGACGCCGCGACCAGCCGCATTCCACGTCCACCGCCGCCCTCCGCGGCCTTGACGAAGAGCGGGAACTCCATTCCGGCGCTCGCCGCCCGCGCGCCGTCCGCGTCGTCGAGAACGCCCGAGGCCCCCAGCACTGGCACGCCGCAGCGCTGCGCGGCCTCACGGGCGCGGACCTTGTTGCCGGCTGCCGCCAGCACGTGTGCAGGTGGTCCGACGAAGGTGATGTCGGCGCGTGCGCACGCGCGCGCGAGGTCGGGGTTCTCGGACATGAAACCGTACCCGGGGTAAATCGCGTCGGCCCCGATTCGCTCCGCCAAGCCGACCACGAGGTCGATGTCGAGGTAGGCCCGCACCGGATGCCCCGCCTCGCCAACCTCGTAGGCCTCATCGGCCTTGACCCGGTGCACGGAGCCTCGGTCGTCGGGCGTGTAGAGCGCCGCGCTGGCGATTCCGAGCTCATAGGCCGCACGAAACGCTCGGACCGCGATCTCACCGCGGTTGGCGACGAGGACCTTCGCGAACATGGGGCCACACTACACGGCGATCGCGGCCGCCAAAGAGGCTGGGCGGGTCGCGCGCTCAGCCACCCGCCTGGGTGGGTCCGACGCGAAGGCGTGGGGTGCGGGCCGCCCACGCTGAAGCCACGCGAGAACGCATGCGGAAGCCCGGGACCTAGGTCCCGGGCTTGGTGGCCGGCGTATACTCGTACGTGGGATCCTCGCCGTACCCACGAAAGGAGACTCCGTGGGATTTAGAGGCTGCTGATTCTGATACTCCGGAGAGGCTCGCGTGGAAGGCGGGCCTCTCCTTCTTTTTGGTGCGTTTCGGAATTATCGGCCCGCGGCGGGAAAGCTTGAGCGTGGGCGGACAGGCTTGGACAAAAGCGTGGAGAGTCGGCGCGGTTAGCTGCGCAAAAACGCACGTCTTGAAGTGGCGAGGGGTCGCGCGCGGCTCGTGGGCCGCGGCTCGCGCGCGCGGACTTCCTGCGCTTCTCGGCTGCAACAGGGGATTTGCTGCGCATATTTGCGCAAGCGGCCGATAAGCCTTATAGCGTGGCAACGGCGACACCCAGCGTAGGCGAGCAGTCGAGCCGGCTACCGGGTCGCGGGGTCGCGCTCGTGCACTGGCTGGTGCTGGCGACGGGCGGGATTGTCATCGTTCTCACGGCCGGCTCGGATCGCTGGAGCGTAGGACCGCTCGTGGTGATCGCGATCCTCACGGTCATCAGCGATCTCACCAGCGTCGGGGAAGCCTTCCCGAACCTCAAGCTGTCCGGAAGCTTTCTCGGGATCATGCTTGCCGCGGTGCTCCTCGGCGGCGGTCCCGCCGCGGCCGTGGGGGTGCTATCGATCCTGGTCGGGTGGTTGCGCTGGCGCGAGGCCCCGCATCTCCTGCGCAACAACCTCGCGAGCTTCGTGTGGTTCCCGCTCATTGGCAGCGCCTTCTTCCACGCTGCCCTGTCGCTCGCCCATATTGGACCGGATGCGGTCGCGTATTACCTGCTGGTATTTGCAGCGTTTGTTCTTGCCATGGCGCTGAATTTCGTCATGGTCGCCGGCTATCAGTGCTATCTCGACCGGTCCTCGTTGATCCTTAAGGCCCGTGTGACGCTCCCGCCGATCCTGGCTGCCGAGCTGTTCTCGGCGCTGCTGACACTCGTCGCGGTGTACGTGGGGGTTCGGCTCGGGACCTTCGGTATCGCCTTGTTCGGTCTCGTGCTCGTGGTCTTCCAGTACCTGCTCGGCCAGCTGCTCGTGTCCAAGCGCCGAAGCGAGCGGCTGGAGCGGATGGCGACCACTGACGAGCTCACGGGATTGGCCAATCGCGGGCGCCTCCACGAGCGGCTGCGAGAGCAGATCAAAGCGGCCGAATCCGACGGCAAGCCGTTCGTGGTGATGCTGCTCGACCTCGATCGCTTCAAAGAGATCAATGACACCCTCGGCCACCATTACGGCGACCTGCTCCTCAAAGAGCTGGGAGTTCGGCTCGCCGCTCACGTTGGCCCCTCCGGTCTCGTCGCTCGCCTCGGCGGGGATGAATTCGCGGTGCTGCCGGAGGTCAGGACGGCGGATCCGAGAACGCTGGAGAAGGTCGCCGCGCAGCTCGTCGACTGCGTCCAGCAGCCGTTCGTGGTCGACGAGCTGTCGCTCGATGTCGGCGCGAGCGTCGGCATCGCCCGCTACCCGTTCGATGGTGCCAGCGCCGAGGTGCTCGTGCGCCTCGCGGACGTTGCGATGTACGGTGCCAAGACGGCCCAGAGCGGCTACGAGCTGTACGCAGCGGAGCACGACCATCATTCGATTCACAAACTGAGCTTGCTCAGCGACATGCGCCGAGCGCTCGGCGCAGGGGAGATCAACGTCCACTACCAGCCGAAGCTGCAACTCTCCGACCTCGGCGTCCGAGGCGCCGAAGCGCTCGTGCGCTGGGAACACCCCAAGCTCGGTCCGCTGGCGCCAGGCGCCTTCGTCTCTGCAGTCGAGCAAACGAGGCTGATCAGCTCGCTGACCCGGCACGTCCTCGAGACCTCGATCTCGCAATGCGCAGAGTGGCGGCGCGCGGGCCACGACCTGTCGGTGGCGGTCAACCTGTCCGCGCGCGACCTGCTCGATCGAGGTCTCCCGCACGACATCGAGGGCATCCTCTCCGACTGTGATCTCCCTCCCGAGGCGCTCGAGCTCGAGATCACAGAACGGATGATCATGTCCGACCCTGAACGGGCGATCGCGATCCTCGCTCACCTCAGCGGGCTCGGGATCCATCTCTCGATCGACGACTTCGGCACCGGATACTCCTCGCTCGCGAGACTCAAGGGGCTCCCGATCAACGAGCTCAAGATCGATCAATCGTTCGTGACCTCGATGCTGCAGGACGAGAGCGACCTGATCATCGTCCGATCGACGATCAATCTCGGACACGACCTCGGGCTCGAGGTGATCGCGGAAGGCGTCGAAGACAAGCCGACACTCGAGCGACTCGCGGTGTTCGGCTGCGACCTCGCGCAGGGCTACTACTTCTCCCGCCCGCTGCCACCGGATGCCTTCGCCGACTGGCTCTCGCAGTTCGCCGCTGAGAGCGCACAGGCTCCGAGCGTGCTCAACCGGTATCGAAGCTCTGTCGCGGCCCTGTCTCGGAAGGCGATGTAGAGGGCGCCACGCGTGGCAGGGCTCGCGCACCAGCAGCGGATCGGAGCTCCATCGCCGAAGCTTTGAGGTTGGCTTCTCGAGGAGCGGGTATCCAGAAACGATGGCCGGGGTATTCCGAGTCGAGCAATGGTCGATCTAACCGAGAGCGTGAGCGCGACGTATCCGGCGGTTGCCGGCTCACTGCCGGTCGCGCGACGGGCGGTCGCCGAGCTCGCCGGCGCCGCTGGCGCGACGGGGGATCAGATCGACGCGATCCGCCTTGCGACTTCGGAGGCGCTGACGAATGTCATCTTGCATGCCTATCGAGACGGCCAGGGACCCATCCATGTCACCGCCGCGGTGGCCGGCGGCGAGCTGTGGGTTCTCGTCGCCGACGACGGCGATGGGTTGCGGCCTCGCGGAGACAGGTCAGGCCTCGGCCTGGGATTGGCGCTGATCGCGCAGGCCAGCGATGAGTTGACGATCGTCAGGCGCTCTCACGGAGGCACCGAGCTGCGCATGCGATTCCGCCTCGGGACAGCCGATGACCCTGCGGAAGCTCACTCCCGGGGATCGGCGCCTTCGGCAGCCTCGCCGGCTTCGTCGATCTTCTCTACGACCAGGTAACCGGGCCGAGTCTCGACGATCATCTCGGTCCCGACGCGCTCGTGGCCAGGGAGGACCACGAAGCGCCGCGAATGAGCGCGAACGCCTTCGTATTCGGGAGACGTGAGCTCGATCAGGCGATTACAACCGAGCTGTGCGCACTCGCAAAGAAAGCCGACCGCGTCCTCTTCTCCGGGCCATTGTCCTCGCGCAATCGCCTCGTTGACCTCGCGAAAGCGCGCCTCGTTCGCAGCGATACGCCGCTCGATCTCATCGTCCATCGCGCCATCGTCCATGCCCGACGTCACCGATGTCCATGTCCAACATGTTATGAGGGCTCGGACGGGTGAAAGGAGATCGCGCACGGGATGAAGTAGCGTCCAGGCGATGGCGACGCATGACGAGCCGGCGGTGACCGAGGCCGTCGCATTGCCCGAGCGTCTGCTTCTCGGATCTGGTCCGAGCCCGGTCCCGAGACGCGTACTGAGGGCACTTGCACGCCCCACGATTGGTCATCTCGACCCGGCCTTCGGCGTGCTCATGGAGGACATGATGGGCCGCCTGCGCCGGGTGATGGTCACCGAGAACCGCGCCACGCTGGCCATCTCCGGCACCGGGAGCGCCGGCATGGAGACGATGGTCGTGAACTTCGTGGCTCCCGGCGACCGGGTGGTCTGCGGAGTCAACGGTCTGTTCGGCGAGCGGATGGCGGATGCTCTCACGCGCCAGGGCGCCACGGTCGAGCGCGTCGAGGGCGAGTGGGGACGGGCGATTGCGACCGAGCGCCTGACGGCTGCCCTGGACGATCGGACGGCGGCGCTGTTCGTCGTCCACGGCGAGACCTCGACCGGCGTGTGCCAACCGCTCGATGGGCTCGCCGATGCCTGCCGGGAGCGCGATGCCCTGTTCCTGGTCGACTGTGTGACGTCGCTGGGCGGGCAGCCGCTCGAGCTCGACGCCGCCGGCGTCGACGTGGCCTTCAGCGGTAGCCAGAAGTGCCTCAATTGCCCGCCTGGCCTGGCGCCGTTCACGCTCGGCGAGCGCGCGAGGGATCGGCTGCTCTCCCGCCGGGAGCCGTGCCGTTCGTGGTACTTCGACCTGCGCGCGATCCTTGCCTACTGGCGCGAGGACGCCCCCGGGGCGCCCCCACGCGCCTACCACCACACGGCCCCGATCAACATGATCTACGCGCTGCACGAGTCGTTGGGCATCGTCCTCGACGAGGGCCTGCCCGAGCGCTGGGAGCGCCACCGGCGCGCGCACGAGGCCCTGCGCGCGGCGCTCGAGCCGCTCGGACTCACACGGCTGGCTCCTCCCGGAGAGGAGCTGTCTTCGCTGCTCGCTGTTGTCGTGCCCCCGCACATCGACGAGGCCGCCGCACGCCGGCAGTTGCTCCTCGACCACGGGATCGAGATCTCTGGCGGCCTCGGCCCGCTGGCGGGACGGGTCTGGCGGATCGGGGTGATGGGGATCGGCGCAGCACACGAGCCCCAGCAACGGCTTCTCGGTGCGCTCGCCGAGATCTTCGGAGTCGATCCGACGGACTCGCTCGCGCGACTCGACGACGCCTGGTCGTGAGGCACCACCGGTAAGCGGTCGCGGTTCGGGGTCGGGTCCGGGAGGGGTCGCGGCGCCTGATCCACTGGATAGCATCGAGACGAAGGATGGTTTCTCGATCCCCTGCGCAGCCGAGCTCCGATCTCAGCCGCCGTCGTCGGTTGCTGATCCTCGGAATCTGCTGCATGAGCCTGCTGATCGTCGGACTGGACGCAACGATCGTCAACGTCGCGCTGCCGGTGATCCACCGATCCCTGCACGCGTCGCTGTCAGGGTTGCAGTGGACGATCGACGCCTACACGCTCGTACTCGCGAGCCTGCTGATGCTCGCGGGGTCGACGGCCGACCGAATCGGCCGCCGTCGCGTGTTCCAGTTCGGCCTGGGCATCTTCTCACTCGGGTCACTGCTGTGTGCGCTCGCGCCGAACCTCGAGCTGCTGGTGATCTTCCGGATCCTCCAAGCCGTCGGCGGGTCGATGCTCAATCCGGTCGCGATGTCGATCATCCGCAACGTGTTCGAGGATCCCCGCGAGCGGGCACGGGCGATCGGAATGTGGGGGGGAGTAGTGGGGATCAGCTTCGCTTTGGGACCCGTCGTCGGCGGCGCGCTCGTCGACTCGGTCGGGTGGCGGGCGATCTTCCTGGTCAACCTGCCAGTCGGGCTGATCGCGATCGTGCTGAGCGCCCTGTTCGTTCCCGAGTCCCGGGCGCCGCGTGCACGCCGGCTCGATCCCGTCGGGCAGATGCTCGTGATCGCGATGCTTGCATCGCTCACCTACGGAATCATCGAGGGGCCCGCCACCGGCTGGACCACGCCAGGAATCCTTGGGCTGTTCGCGGTCGCGCTGATCAGCCTGGTGACGCTGGTCGGCTACGAGCTGCGCCGCGAGGAGCCGCTGATCGACGTGCGCTTTTTCCGCAGCGCGCCATTCTCGGGGGCGAGCGCGATCGCCGTCTGCGCGTTTGCCGGCCTCGCCGGCTTCCTGTTCCTGAACACCCTGTATCTCCAGGACGTGCGCGGTCTGTCACCCTTCCATGCCGGCCTCTATACGTTGCCGTTGGGGGGGATGACGCTGCTGTTCGGTCCGCTGTCCGGACGCCTCGTGGGCCGGCGCGGCGCGAGGCCCTCACTGCTGATCGCGGGCTGTGCGCTGACGGTCTCGAGCCTGATGCTGACCCATCTGGCCGCGTCGACCTCAATCGGCTACCTGCTCGTTGCGTATTTCATCTTCGGCGTCGGCTTCGGACTCGTGAACCCGCCGATCACGAACACGGCGGTCTCGGGGATGCCGGCGGCTCAGGCCGGTGTCGCTTCGGCGGTCGCGTCGACGAGCCGTCAAGTCGGCGCGACGCTCGGTGTCGCGATCGTCGGTGCGGTCGCCGGCGGGGGCGCCTCGGGAGTGCTCGGCAAGGGCTTCGCGACCGCGACCCATCCCGGCTGGTGGATCATCACTGGCCTCGGGGTCGCCGTTCTCGTGCTCGGGCTGGTCACGACCACGCACTGGGCCAACGTGACGGCCGAGGAGACGGCCGATCGCTTTCGCGAGGACTACGCCGTCGGAGCCGGGTCTGCCGCGTCGGCCTGATCGGTCACGCGCCGGGCTCCGGTCGGTCACAGACCGGTCCGCGCTCACAGACCGGTCCGCGCCTGCAGACCCGGCCTGGGTCTCTCAAACCGGTCCGGGTCCGGCGCCCGGCTACCAGGCCTGCGTGCCGCCGCAGTGCGGACAGCCGACGGAGGTGGAGACCGGCGCCTCGAACACGTAGCCGCACCCGCAGGTATAGAGGGCGCGATCCTGCGAGGGCCCGCCGTGACGCTGGCGAACCTTCTCGGGCGTGGCGCCGGTACGGGAATGGTCCTCTCCTCCTGCGCGCCGGGGGCGGAGGAGGAGGGTCCGGTCTCTGATGAGTCGAACGTGCACTGTCATAAGGAAGAACGCTGTTGCTCGTCGATCGTTTCGCGTCGAGGCAGGAAAACCCTGTTCGCTAACAAGACGCTAATCGGCGTGCGAGCCGAGCGCCCCGAGCGGAACGCTCCGAAGATGGCCAACCGTCCGCTCGCTGGTCCGCGACGCCACCGAGATCGCAGCGCGGGGGAGAGCCGAACCGGATCTGCCCGGGGCCCGCATGTGGAAGAATGCCGTCCCGCATGGATCCGAGCCGCAAGCGCGCGATCCGCCTGGTGGTCGCCCTCACTGCCGCGCTACTCCTGGCCTCGGCGCTCGTCTACGTGAGCTTCAGCGCCAGCCAGGACGTCGTGACCGCAAGTCAGCTGCTGAAGAAGGCGCGGCCGGGGGAGTCCTACGTCCTTGGCGGCACCGTGGTCAGCCAGCAGCGCGTGGGGAGCACGCTGCTGTTCAGAGTCCGCGACCCGAAGCTCGACGAGTCGGTCCCGATCCGCTACTCGGGCCTGGTTCCCGATCCCTTCGCCGTTGGCCGCGGGGTGCTCGTCACGGTCCAGGAGCAGGGCACCGAGTTCGTCGGCCAACCGGGCTCACTGACCACCAAGTGCCCGTCCAAGTACCAGGACGCGAACGCGAAGGCAGCCTGATGTCGCCGTCCCTCGCAGCGCTTTAGAGATGGCTACGGTCGGTCGCGCGCTGCTGATCCTCGGGCTCGTGGTCTCCGTGTACGGAATCGCGGCCTCGCTCTACGGCGCGCGCACGGGCCGGCGTGTCTGGGTCGACTCGGGTCGACGCTCGATGTATGCGATCGCGGGCCTGATGAGCACCGCATTCGTGATCCTCGAGGTTGCGTTCCTGAGTTCGGACTTCTCGTACAACATCGTCGCCAGCGCCTCGAGCACCACGACGCCGACCTTCTACAAGGCGGCTGCGGTTTGGTCAACGCAGCAGGGATCGCTGCTGCTCTGGGTGTTTCTGCTCTCGCTGTGGTCGAGCCTGGCCTTATTCCTGACCCGCCGCCGCGTGCGCGAGATCGTGCCCTACGCGACCGCCATCCTGCTCGGCTTCTGCTCCTTCTTCACGCTTCTGACGATCCTGTTCGCGAACCCGTTCAGCACCACCTCGAACCCGCCGGCCGAGGGCGCGGGGCTGGATCCGCTGCTCCGCCACACGACGATGATGATCCACCCGCCGATGGTCTACACCGGCTACACGATGCTGACGATCCCGTTCGCCTTCGCGCTCGGCGCGCTGATCACGGGGCGCCTCAACGCGGAGTGGATCCAGGTCACGCGTCGGTTCGCGCTCGCTGCCTGGCTGTGCCTGGGAATCGGCGTCCTGCTCGGCGCGCGCTGGTCGTACACCGAGCTTGGATGGGGCGGCTACTGGGCCTGGGATCCGGTCGAGAACGCCGCGCTGATGCCGTGGCTGCTGTCCACGGCCTTCCTGCACTCGATCATGATCCAGGAGAAGCGAGGGATGCTGAAGGTCTGGAACGTCTCGCTGATCCTCGCCACCGGCACGATGGCGATCATCGGCACGTTCCTTGTCCGTTCGGGGATCCTCTCCTCGATCCACGCGTTCGTCTCCGATCCGACGCTCAACATCTCCTTTGTCGTGCTGATCGCGGTGATGGTGATCTCGTCGGTGGGCCTCGTCACGCATCGGCGCGTCGAGCTGCGCTCCGAATCCCAGCTCGACTCCCTACTCTCGCGCGAGGCAGTGTTCCTGCTCCAGAACCTCGTGCTCGTGGCGCTCACCGCCGTGATCTTCTGGCTGACCTTCTTCCCGCTCATCTCGGAGGCGATCACCGGCACCGAGCAATCGATCGGCCCGACCGCGTTCAGGCCGTTCGTCGTCCCGCTCGCGCTCGTGCTCGTGCTGCTGTCCGGGATCGGCCCGATCATCGCTTGGCGCCGCGTGACGGTGGCGAACCTGCGCCGGAGCTTCGCCTTCCCGGTCGCCGCCGCGCTCGTGACGCTGATCCTGCTGCTGGGTCTCGTGAGCGGGGTCGGAGCGCACGTGTTCGCGCTGATCATGTTCTGCCTGGGGGCGTTCGTGCTCGCGGCCGTCGCGCAGGAGTTCTGGCGCGGGGTGCGGGCGCGGCGCGCGATGACACACGAGGCGGCGCCCGTCGCGCTGGCCTCCCTCGTCCGACGTAACCGGCGCCGCTACGGCGGCTACACCGTCCACGCCGGGCTTGCGGTGCTGCTGATCGGGGTCGCCGGATCCTCGTCGTTCCAGCACTCGCGGTACGCGACGATGAAGCCCGGCCAGAGCGCGAACATCGACGGCTACAACATCCGCTATGTCAGGCCCACCGCGACGGCTTCCGCACAGAAGATCTCCTTCGGCGCGATCCTCGCCGTCACTAAGGGCGGACACCGCGTGACCACACTGCACACGACCTACGGGCTGTATCCGTCGCAGGACGCATCGCTCGGTGTGGTCGGGCGGTTCTTCAACTCGGGCTCGGTCGAGAGCCGGATCGGGCTGCACGCCGGGCTGACGCGCGATATCTGGACAGTGGTCAACGTGGGCAACGTGACGCCGCTGCAGTCGGATATCGCCAGGGGCGACCGGCTGTTCGGGAGCGCGATGGCCGCCGTCGAGAAGGCGCCGGCCGCCGAGCAACAGGGCCGGCTCAACCAGCTTTTCATCCTCCGTGATCAGCTGATCGGCGAGCTGACCCAGCGCTTCATCAGCCATCCGTGGCCCGTCCAGTTCCTGCTCATCGTCTCGCCGATCGTGACCTGGCTGTGGCTCGGCGGGATCATCGTCGCGCTCGGTGGCCTGATCGCCCTCTGGCCAATTCCGGTCCTGGCGCGACGTCGCGTCAGGTCTGCCGCCTACGCCGCTCGGCTCGCTCGCGAGCTGGCCTGACCCGAAGCCAGGGGCGATGGAGTTCGTGCTCGTGATGGTGGCCGCAGCCGCCGTCGTACTCATCGTCTCGGCGCCGTTCCGCCGCGCCGAAGCGGACCACGGGGACGCCGGGAGCGGCAGATCCACGACGCAGGTCGCAGAGCTCGAGGCGGCAAGGGAGGCGAAGTATCGCGAGATCCGCGACGCCGACCTCGATCACCGCACGGGCAAGCTGTCCGACGAGGACTTCCGGGCGGTCGACGGCACGCTCCGCGCCGAGGCGATCTCGATCCTCCAGGCGCTCGATCAGGCCCGAGAGAGCTAACCCGGGTCCGGCGCCGGTACCATTTCAGGTCGTGACCACCGTCCTCAGCTTCGTCCAGGTCTTCATCTCGGCAGTTCTGATCTTTCTCGTCCTGATGCACTCCGGCAAGGACTCCGGTCTGTCCGGAGCATTCGGAGTCGGCACGGGTGCGGGTCCGTTCGGCGGCGGTTCGCTGGTTGAGCGCAACCTGAACCGCTGGACGGTCGGTTTCGCGGTCGTGTTCGTGCTCAACACGATCGTGCTGCTAAAGCTCTCCTAGAACGCCGCGCCCAAGAGCTCCACGAGGCCGCGCTGCGCCGAGCTCTACTCACCGATGCGATCGACCAGACGGAGCAGGTCGAGTGGGCTGAACGGCTTGGTCAGGAAAAGGTCGGCTCCTGCCTCCTCGGCATCACGCTGGACGGCCTCGTCGTGGGCGGCGGTCAGCATGACGATCGTCGCGCCGCTCGTCGCGTCGTCGGTGCGCAGGCGCCGGCATGTCTCGATCCCATTCAGGCGCGGCATGCCGACGTCGAGGAAGACGAGCGCGGGCAGCTCGCGCCGCGCCACCTCGACTGCGTCGAGCCCGTCCGACGCCTCATGGATGTCGAACCTCGAGACGTCCTCGAGCGTCGTTGCGATCAGCTTGCGGATGAACGGATCGTCGTCGACGACGAGCACGCCGCGTCTCATTTGACGTCGCGAGCGATGCGCTCGAACGCGTCGTCGGGGATCGTGATGAACGCCTCCACCACCCGCGGATCGAACTGGCTTCCGGATCCCTGCACGATCATCTCACGCGCGGCCGCCAGCGTCGACGCTGGACGGTACGGTCGGTCGGTCGTGAGCGCGTCCAGGACATCCGCGACCGCGAACACGCGCGCCGCGAGCGGGATCTCCTCGCCCGCCAGGCCGTCGGGGTAACCGGTCCCGTCCCAGCGCTCGTGGTGAGAGCGCACGACCGTCGTGGCGTCGCCGAGAAAGTCGATCTCCCGCACGATCTCCGACCCGATGAGCGGGTGCTGCGCCATCAGTTCATGCTCTTCGTCGGTGAGCTTTCCCGGCTTGTAGAGGATCGCGTCGGGGATCGCCACCTTGCCGATGTCGTGCAGCAGGAAGCCAAACTCGAGTGCGTGCCCGTCTGGGAGCTGGAGGCCGATCGCCTCCGAGACCTCCATCCCGTAGGCGGTCACGCGCTCGGCGTGCTTGCCGGTGTACGCGTCGCGCGCCTCGACCGCATTCGAGAGCGCCCGCACGGTCGCCATGTAGGAGCTGTGGAGCTGTTGCGAGCGGGCGCGCTCCTGCTTGAAAGTCTCGCTCAGGTCGGCCGCGTAGCGCTCGAGCTGGCGCTCCTTGTCCGCCGACTCGCGTTGTTGGCGGGCAAGCTCTGTGCGCAGCCGCTCGATCTCCTGCTGGAGCTCGCTCTCGGGCCGTACGGGCATCGACACGGAAGCGTAGCTCTAGCCCTCCCCGTGGAGCGCGGCGAGCAGCGCGGTCCCTGCCTGCTCCACGGGCACGAGCTCGATCCCGAGCTGCTCGATACCCGGCGGTGGCGGCGCGACGCCGTCGGAGAAGAGGATCACCGCGCGGCGCAAGCGGCGGCCGCGCAGGTCGAGTGCATGGAGGATCGCCTGTGGACTGCGGATCCCTGCGTCCACCAGCGCGACCTCGAAGCGCCGCTCGCGACAGACCCTCACCGCAGCGGGACCGCTCGTCTCCCAATGGTGCTCGATCCCCAGCTCGCGGAGCTCGGGCTCGAGCGCGCCGCGCATCTCGTCGCGACCGACGACGAGTACCCGAGAGCGTCCGGCGAGCACGGCCGCTCCGAGGACTTCGCGGAGCTCATCGGCGTCGATCGGCTTGCCCACGACCCATTCGCCCGCGAGCTCCCGGCGTCCGGAGCAGACCGAGACGAAGACGATCGGGGTGGCGCGCAGGCGTGCATCCGCGCGCATCTCGCTCAAGACCTCGAAGCCGTCCATCCCCGGCATCAGGATGTCGAGTGTCACCGCGTCGAAGCGATCCTCGCGCAGCCGCGCGAGCGCGGACTCGCCACTCGCGACGATCTCGGCCTCGACGTCGAGGGCGGCGAGCTGGCCGGCGATCAGGCCCGCGATCTCGGGCTCGTCGTCCACTACGAGCACGCGCCGGCCCCGCATCGCCGTGAGCGACCGTGCAGTGTCAGAGGCCCCGACCGCGCATGGCAGGAGAACGCGGAACGTGGTGCCCTCTCCGACCTTGCTCTCAACCTCGATCTGGCCCTTCTGGAGGTCCACCAGCGACTTCACGATCGACAGGCCGAGCCCCGTGCCCGGTGCGCCCGTTCCGCCATCACGGCCGCGGTAGAAACGCTCGAACATGTGCTCTACCTCGTCCCTGGTCATGCCCGGTCCGTGGTCCTTCACCACGACCTCGATCCACGCGTGGTTGGCATGCACGCTGACCTCGATCGCCCCGCCCTCGTCGCTGTAGAGATGGGCGTTGGTAAGCAGGTTGGCCACGATCTGGCGAACGCGGCTCGCGTCCGCAAGCGCGGCCGGGAGGGCCGAAGCGATGTGCACCTCGAGCCGCTGGCGCTTGTCGGCGAGCTGGGGTCCCATCAACTCGGCGACTTCACGGACCTCCTCGCCGACGTCGATCGGCCGCCGGTCCAACTCGAAGCGATCGGCCTCGATCCGGGCCACGTCGAGCAGATCGTTGACGAGGTCGACGAGTCGGTCCGTCGAGCGCAGGATGATGTCGACGAAATCGCGCTGACGGTCGGTGAGGTCGGGGGAGCGCTCGAGCAGCTCGACAAACCCCTTGATCGAAGTCAGCGGACTGCGAAGCTCGTGCGATGCGGTGGCGACGAACTCGCTCTTGGCACGTTCGAGGCGCGTGCGCTCGCTCATGTCCCGAACCGTCCAGACGACGGCGTGGCTGCCCTCGCCCAGCGTCGCCGCGGTGACCGCAAGGGTCCGACCGGCGTACTCCACGGTGGTCTCGCCGGCGAGCGCCGTCGTCAGGGGCGGCAGCGGGCTGTCGTTGTCGTCGATGTGGCTACCAGGAACGAGTCCGGGAAGGAGCTCGCGCACGCGGGGGTTGACCGTGTCGATCGTGCGCGCGTCGGACTCCGTCACGATCAGCGCATCGCCGAGGCTTTCGATCGTGGCGGCCAGCCGGTGGCGCTCGTGCTCGAGCCGTTGCTGGGCGTTTGCCAGGTCGGCACTCATGGCATTGAATGCGGCTCCGAGGTCCTGTAGCTCTCGGGGTCCCGTCGGAACCACTGGCACGCCGAGCTCGCCGGCGGCCAGCCTGCGCGTCGCCGTGACGAGGGCGTCGAGGGGGCCACGCATCGAGCGGACCAGGAGCGTGATCAGCGCGAGCGCGACGATCACAGCGAGCGCCGCCGCAATCGCCACCAGGACGATATCCCGTCGTGATGCGGACCTCGCGGCGCTGTGCGCACTCGCCTGGCGGGCCTGCTGGCGGTTCTCCAACTGAGCGGCGACCACCCAAGCGCGCGCGAGCGGTCCGTTTGGCGCGGCGGCTGCCGCGAATCCCTTGCTGGCCGCCAGCCGCCGCGCCTGGCGCTCGGCTGCGGCCTGCTCGGCGACGAGTCGGGCGCTGACCGGGTCTGCGGAGGCGAGCCTCGCGGCAGTCCGCGCGGCGGCGTCGTAGTAGGCCGCGGCGGCGCGGCGGGCGGTGCCGGCGACAATGCCGCCGGGCCCGCCGAGCGCCTCCTCGTCGACGGCTCCGGCCGCGAGCAGGCTCGATGAGCTGGCGGTCGCGAGCGCCGAGCTGCTCTCGAGCGTGCTCTCATAACCCTGCCTGGCGCTGTAGAGGTTCGCGACCCCGACCGCGGCGAGTACCGCGAGCGCGACCGTCAGAGCGATGAGCGTGACGCGGAGAGACCGGGCGATGGATAGGCGCTGCATGCCAAAGCGAGCGTAGCGCCGGCGGTGCACGGAATACCGGAGTGTCGACCTTCCCCGTGCAACTACCATCTCCGCGATCAGCCTTCCCCGGGCGTGGACCGTCTGCTCCGCGCAGCCAGCGGAGGAAGCCTTGGGAGCGCCGAGCGCGCAGGGCGGCGCCCGCGACAGCGAGTATTCGACGATCAGTACAACAACACCGCGCGCGGCGGACGTGGTCGAGTAACGCGACTGTGAGTAGCGTTAATCGACCAGGCTCAGACCGGACCTCGGAGGCGGCCGGTTCTGGCCGCGTCGTCTCTTCGCGGACCGCCGAGCACCCGACCGCACCTCGGAAACGATCCAGGTCAACGGGATCCGCACGATCTCAATGCGGCGTCTCACGACAGGTGCTGGCGGTGCGCCACCGCGGCCGCCTGCGTCCGGGTCTGGACTCCGAGCTTGCTGAGGATCCGCGAGACGTGCACGCTGGCCGTCTTCTCGGCCATGAACAGCGCCGCGCCGACCTGCCTGTTGGTTGCTCCCTGGGCGACGAGTGCGAGTACCTGCTGCTCACGCGGAGTGAGACCGAACGGATTGATGGACTCGGCGTTGGCAGCGGGCTCGGCTCGTGCGGCCCCGGGCGCAGACATGTCCAGGCGCGCGCGACCCGACAGGCTCGTGACCTCGCCGGCGAGCCATAGTGCTCCGAGTGCTCGCGCGGTCTGAAGGGCCGCCCGCGCGACCGGCTCGGCTGCGTCTCGATCGCCAGCCTCGACGAGCGCTTCGCTCTCGCGCCAGCGAGCGACCGCGGCGGGATACGGCCGCTCGAGCCCGTCCCACGCGCTCGCCGCCCTGTGCCACAGCGCGGCGTTGTTGCGGCCGCGGGCTCGGGCGAGCTCGGCCACTCCGACCGCACGCCACGCCGCCTCGACCGGGCCGCCGGACTCAGCCGCGGCCTGCAACCGCCGCATGTGGATGCGCGCGCGCGCGAGCGCGTCGCGGCCGTCTGCGCGGTCGCCCAGGTCACGGGCCCGCAGCGCCCGGTCCGCCTCGACGCTGAGCCCCACCGCCGTGACGCGCGCGATGCGCATGACGTCGTCGGTGCACAGCTCCAGACGATCGAGTGCCTGATCGACCGTCGCTCGCGCTCCGGCAAGGTCGCCCCGACGACGGCGCAGCTCGCCGTAGAGCGCGCCGAACACGCCGTGCCACTGCGGCTCGACCGAGGCCGCGACAATCGGCTCGACGGCTTCCAGGCAGCGCTCAGCGAGATCCTCGTCCCCGGCACCGAGAGCGAGCTCCGCCTCGCGCAGGTGGCGGAACAAGAGATGAAGCCCGACGAGGCGCGCGGGCGGTGCTCCGAGGTGGGCCCGAGCCGTCTCCCAATCTCCCGCCTCGAAGGCGATCTCAGAAACGGTCAGCATCATCCAATTGCGGATGCGCGTCACTCGTGAGGGGATCGCGGCCAAGCCCTCCCTCGCGGTCGCCAGTCCGCTGGCCGACCGTCCCGCGAGGTTCAGCATGTCCGAGAGATTGGCGTACGCATCTCCGAGCGCGTTCAGGTCGTCGCGTTCGCGAGAGATCTCCACGGCCCGCCTGAGGCTGGCGACTCCCGTGTCGACGTCCCCGAGCGCGATCTGCGCCATGCCGAGCGTATTGAGTATCTGCGCCTCGGCGACGCCGTCGCCCGCCGCGATGGCCGCGTCGAGCGCCTCCTCGGCGTCCTTCACCGCGTCTCGGAAGCGACCGCGCAGGAAGCGAACGCGCGCCAGCCAGGCGAGTAGCCCGGCTCGTTCGGGTCCTGAGTCCTCGGCCGGCAGCATCGCCAGCGCCCGCTGGGCGCCGGCCTGCGCCTGAGCCCCCTGATTGAGCGCCCACTGCACGCGCGCCAGGTGCGTCAGCACCGCCGAGTACCGCCGCGGATCGCCGTCCGCATCGAGCTCGCGCAGCGCCTCCTCCAGGAGCAGCTCGCCTCGGCCGCGGTCGTGACCGAGGTCGTGCGCGTCGGCCGCGAGCGTGAGCAACCCGACGTGATCGAGACACACCGCCTCCGCCGCATCGGGCACCCTCGGCCACAGCTCGAGTGCGCGCTCGGCCAAGGCCGCGGCCTCCGCATGGGCGTATGCCCGGTTGGCGGCCCTCGCCGCGAACACGGTCGCGCTCAAGGCTGCTGGTTGATCGCCGGCGGCGGCGTAGTGATGGGCGATCGTCGCGGCACGCTCGAGCTCTCCGCCGTTGACCTGCGCACCGCGCCGCTCGAGCACGTTCGCCAGCGCCAGATGAAGCTCGCCGCGTTCCCCGGGAAGCAGGTCGTCGTACAGCGCCTCGCGGAGCAACGCGTGGCGGAAGGAGAGCCGGTCATCGTCGCCCGCAACCACGACCTGCTCGGAGACCGCTTCACGAAGCGCGACCTGGAGACGTTCGCCGTCGATGCCGGTCATCGCTGCGACGGTGTCCTGATCGAGCCGTTGCCCGATGGCGATCGCGCGCAGTGAGCGCTGGGCGTCGACGGACAAGCGCTCAATCCGGAGCATGAAGGCGTCACGCAAGCTCTGCGGCGCGGCGCCGCGCCCGTCCAGGCCGGCGGCGAGGAGCTCTTCCGTATACAGCGGATTGCCCTCGCTGCGCCCAAACACCCGTTGCACGAGCTGCTCGTCCGGCGCGTCGCCGAGGATGTCGGTCAGTGCTTCGGTCAGCTCGACGCGGTCGAACGGCGCCAGGTCGATCCGCCGCGCGCGCTCGAGGCGCTCGAGCTCGGCGAGCAGTGGCCGCAGCGCGTGACGGCGATGCAGCTCGTCGCTCCGGTAGGTGAGCAAGAGCATCACGCGCTCCTGTCGCAGGCTGCGGGCGACGAACTGGGCGAAGGTCCGGGTGGAGCGGTCCGCCCAGTGCATGTCTTCGAGAACGAGCGCGAGCGGACCCGAGTCGCTCAAGAGGTCGAGCAGCTCCAACACCGCCTCGAACAGCCGAAGTTGGCCCGCCGGATCGTGCTCCGCGGCCGGTGGGCGGCCGTCGCCGAGCGCCGGCAGCAGCGCCGCGAGCTGTGTCCTGCTGCCCGGGCTGAGGGCATCGAGCGCCGGATGGTGCTGTCGGACGAGTGGCCGCAGTGCGCCGAGCAGCGGCGCGTACGGGAGCTCGCCCTCGCCGTGCTCGATGCCTTCGCCTCGGAGAACGAGCGTGTTCTGGTCGGCGACGCGGCGCTCGAACTCGCCGACGAGGCGAGTCTTTCCGACCCCTGAATCGCCGCCGATGAGGACGAGCACCGGCTGGCGATCCGCCGCCTCGCCGAGTGCCAGCTCAAGCTCGGCGAGCTCGCCGGTGCGACCGACGAAGTGGCTGCTCGTGAGCCTTGCCCGCATGGCCGAAGTATCGCCGCAAGGCGACTGCTGGTGCGAACGAGGGTAGGCGGCGGGTACGTTGCTCGCGGCCGGCTCTGTCGGCAGCGCGGCGAATGTCGTCTGTGCGCGCCGCCGATAATGCTCTGCTGAGGTCGGGGTGCATCGAAGGCTCCTATCAGTTGACTCCACGAACGTCAGGATGAACTGAGAGGTGCGCGCGCACATCGGCAGTTCGCAGCCAATGCGCGCCCCGTGCGCCTTAGTTACAGGCCGCCAACGCTTAGCCCGGAGTCTCCTGTTCCGCAGCCGCGCGTCGGCCGGATTCGCGTCCTTCCGGAGCGCGCCCCGGGGGCTGCGTCGGGGGCTCGCCGGCGGTGATCTCGGGAATCGGGAAGCTCGCGGGGTCGCTCGTGGTGAGACTGAACGGCCGGCCGTGATGGATGAGCTCGAGCGCCGGTCCGCGTCGGAGCGTGTAGCGGGCCGTTCGCTGGGTCATCTCCGCTCGGAGCCGGCTTCCGCGATAGGAGATGCCGAACGCCAGCCGGGTGAGTTGCCGGGGTAGGCGGGGACTGAAGCTCAGAGTGCCCCCATGATCACGCATGCCGCCGAATCCGGCGACCGCGACAATCCATGTGCCCGCCAGCGAGGCGATGTGCAGACCGTCGCGGGTATTGTGTTCGAGGTCCTCGAGGTCCATCTGCGACGCCGCTATGAAGTAGTCGTAAGCGAGCTGGAGGTGTCCGGTCTCCGCCGCAATCACGGCTTGCGTACAGGCCGACAGCGACGAGTCCCGCACTGTGATCGCCTCGTAGTAGGCGAAGTCGCGGGCCTTCTCCGCGGGCGTGAACGCGTCGCCGCGCAGATGGAGGGCGAGCACGAGATCGGCCTGTTTGATGACTTGCTTGCTGTAGAGATCGAAGTAATGAAAGTGCAGCAGGAGGGGATAGCGGTCGCCGGTTGCCGCGAAGTCCCACTTCGCATGATGGGTGAAGTCAGCGTCTTGTGGATGGACGCCCAATCCCTCGTCGTAGGGCACGACCATGCCATCGGCCGCGCGACGCCACGCTCCGACCTCCTCAGCACCGACGCCCAGCCGCTGAGACTCCTGCGAAGCGTGCTCCGAGGCGTCGGCAGCGGCGCGCAGGTTCTGCTGCGCCATCAGGTTCGTGAACACGTTGTCGTCGACGAGCGCGCTGTACTCGTCAGGCCCTGTGACACCGTCGATGTGAAACCCGCCGTCAGCGTCGTAGTGGCCCAGCGCTGCGAACAGACGAGCAGTTTCGATCAGCAGCTCGAGTCCCTCTGAGCGCTCGAATTGCTCGTCGCCTGTCGCGCGGGCATAGCGAATCGCAGCGTCGGCGATGTCGGCGTTGATGTGCACAGCCGCGGTCCCGGCTGGCCAATACGCGGAGCACTCTTCGCCGGCGATGGTGCGCCATGGGAACGCCGCGCCCTGCAGGCCGAGCTGCTCGGCTCGGCCACGGGCGGCGGGTAGCGTGCTGTGTCGCCACCTCAGCACGTCGCGAGCCGCCGTCGGCGCTGTGTAGCTGAGCACCGGGAGCACGAACGATTCGGTGTCCCAAAACGCATGGCCGTCATAGCCCGTGCCCGTGAGTCCCTTGGCCGCGACCGCCCGGCCCTCCGCGCGCGCGGCCGACTGCAACACGCCGAACAGCGCGAACCGCACAGCCTGTTGCAGGTGCGGATCGCCGTCGATCTCGACGTCAGCACGGTCCCAGAAATCGTCGAGGTATGACCGCTGCGCCGCGAGGAGACCGTCCCAACCAGTATGAGTCGCTTCGGCGAGCGCGGCGTAGGCCTGCGCGCGAACCGAGTCCAGTCCGCGCCTGCTCGACCAGCTGTAACCGAGCAACTTGACGACGCGGAGCTTCTGTCCTGGCTTCAGATCTGCCGCGAGCGTCAGGCGCGCGAAGTCGTCGAGGGCCTCGGCCCTGGTGGTCAAGTTCGGGGGGCCCTCGATCACGTGATCCATCGTGGCCGTCATCAGCAGTCCGCTCTCGCGGGTGGCGTGGGCCAGCATCCCGCGCGTCCCCTCGGCGAACGATGCCCGAGCAACCAACGGCGCGCCCATTGCGGCAGCTGCCCGTGGGTCCGCGCTCCCGCCGTCGTCCGTGTTGCCGTTCGCGATCAGGTCGGACTCAACCACGATCCGCGCCGCGTGCTCGACCTCGACCTCGTACCGGATCGCGGCGATCGCACGCTGCGTGAACGACACCAGCCGGGTTGACGAGACGCGGACACGCCGGCCCATCGGAGACTCCCAGTGCACACGGCGCTCGAGCACGCCCCGGCGCAAGTCGAGGACCCGCTCGTGGGAATGCAGCTGACCGTAGCGCACGTCGAGCAGCTCGTCGTCGACCAGGAGGCGCAGCAGCTTGCCGTCGGTCACGTTGATGACGATCTGTCCGGCCTCGGGATATCCGTAGCCTGCCTCGGCGTAGGGCAACGGCCGCTGCTCGTGAAAGCCCGCGAGGTAGGTGCCCGGGAGTGCCGACGGCTCGCCCTCGTCGAGGTTCCCACGCAACCCGAGATTGCCGTTCGAGAGCGCGAAGACCGACTCGGACTGAGCGAGCAGATCGAGCCGAAGCTCGCGCTCGGGCAGCGACCAGGGGTCGACCTGATATTGCTCCTGGTCGATCACAGCAGCTCGGCCAGGTCCGCGACGACGACGTCCGCCCCATGGGCGAGCAGCGCCTGCCGCTGCCCCACGCGGTCGACGCCGACGACGAAGCCGAAACCGCCGGCGCGCCCGGCCTGGACCCCAGCGAGCGCGTCCTCGAACACCGCGCTCTGTGTCGGCTCGGCACCGAGCGCCCGAGCTCCGGCGAGAAACGTGTCGGGCGCCGGCTTGCCTCGCAGACCCTCGCGTTCGGCGACGACGCCATCGATCACGGCGTCGAACAGCTCATCGATGCCCGCAGCGCGCAGCACGTCGCGGCAGTTGGCGCTGGATGAGACCACGGCACTTGGGAGCCCTGCCGCACAGACGGCGTGGACATAGCGCACCGAGCCTTCGTATGGCTGGACGCCATGATCGTGGATCAGCTTCAAAACCAGCTCGTTCTTGCGGTTCCCGAGCCCGTCGACGGTCGCCGCTCCTGGTGGATCCGCGGACGTGCCCTGAGGCAGCTCAATGCCACGCGAGGCGAGGAACGAGCGGACGCCGTCGTAGCGGGGCTTGCCGTCGACGTACGAGTCGTAGTCCTCGACCTCGTCAAACGCACGGAAGGGCTCGCCGCCGCCTTGCGCACGCTGGCGCAGGTACGCGTCGAACATTTCCTTCCAGGCCGCGGCGTGGACCTTCGCGGTCTGCGTGAGCACACCATCGAGATCGAACAAGCACGTCCTCACCCCGTCGGGCAGACCGAGCATGCTGCATCTCCTCGTTGACGCCCTTCACGGCCGTGGCTCACCATTCGGCGTGCACTTTGTCAGGTCCGCCTCGCCGGCTTGTTAGCGCTGGGTCAAGCCGGCGGCTTCTTATCCCTCGCGACCGCCGCCTGCATCGCGTCGATCACCGTTGGGTCGAGCGTGCCTCGCGCGGCGGTCAACCCGCCCGTGTCTCCGCCCCGACCGCGCAGGATCCAGGCGATCCCGACGGCGATCAGCGCGCCTGCGATCGGTCCCACGAGATATACCCAGTAGTGCGCGAAGTCGCCGATCACCAGGTCCGGGGCGAACGACCGCGCGGGATTCATCGAGGCGCCGCTCACAGGGCTCGACCATAGCCCCGCGAGGATGATGTAGCCGCCGACGCCGAGAGCCGAGAGCGCGCCGACGTTCTGCGCCCGGGAGGCGGTGCCGAGGATCGTGCTCACGAGACCGACGGTCAGCGCAAGCTCGACGAGCATCGCCTGCCAGTCGTGGATGTGCAGGCCCGGCTCGGTCGCGCCGAGCATGCCCACCTTGCCGAACACCGCCCGCAGGAACAGGCACGCCAACGTCGCGCCGATCAGCTGCACGATCACATAACCCGGCACGCGACGCCAGGGAAAGTCACCCCTCACCGTGAAGGCGATGGTTACAGCCGGGTTCAGATGGGCGCCCGATATCGCTCCCATGAAGAGGATGATCGAGATGACCGTCAGGCCTGGCGCGGTGACGGCGGCCGAGCGGCTGATCATTCCGTGGCTGACCGCGGCCACGACGCCGCCGCCCGCCCCGGCGAGCACAAGCAGGAAGGTCCCCAGGAGCTCCGAGAACAGCCGTCGCCACTCGAGCGCCGGATCGTCGAACTGGAGCATGCCCGGGAACTCGAGCGCCATCCACGCTCGACGCCGGTCTCTGGCGTGCTCGACGGCCGCCTGTGCTTGTTCGTCTCGAGCCATCAGTCAGCTTCCGCAGGGACGGGCCGAATCTATCGGAGGCTTCGGACCGGTCCGAGGACGTGTCGAGACGATGCCGGCCCTCGCGAGGGCACAACCCCAGGGTACCGGCCAGTGAGACCTCACCCTGGGTGCCGGCGGGTGCCGACGTCACGGCTGCGGTGGCTCACCACCGGCCGCGGTGGACGACTTCCTTGAACGGCCGGCGGTTGATCTTGGTCAGTGGCGCGAGCGGCCGGTCGGCCGGGTAGCCGAGCGCGAGCAGGTAGGCGCCGCGCCGGTCGCTCGGGATATCGAGCAGTCGGCGGAGGAGATCTTGATCCCCGATCGCGGCGTGGCCGGAGCCGATGCCGAGATCGGCGGCCGCTACGGCCATCTGTAGCGTGGCTTGCCCGAGGTCGTATTCGATCAATCCAGCGCGTCGCGGCTCATCGGTGATCGGGGCAACGAGCACGATCGTCGCGGCCGAGTGAGCGATGTGGCCGGCGCCGCGCCACACGAGCGCCAGCTCGCCGAGATCGGCCTTGTCGGTAACGAGCACGAAGTCCCACGGCTGCGTGTTGGACGCAGATGGGGCGCGGCGTCCTGCTTCCAGGATGCGGTCGAGCTCGGCGTCGGGGATGGCCCGATCTGCGAATGACCGCACGTTCCGGCGGGCGCGGATGGCGTCCCAGGTTTCCATGTCACCTGTCCTTCGCGTGGAAAAGCAATGTTGCTTCATGCTACCTCCGGTCGCTCGGGGGCGGTGCCGGGTCCGCTGGCAGTGGTGGGGCCTCTGGAGCCCGCTCGTGAGCGTCGCATGACTCCGGTGCGCCGGAATCCGACCTTGTCGTGCTTCACCGCGCGCACGACCGCCTTGCGCGTAGCCGGCATCGGTCGCGACCGGCGGCCGTCTGTTGGCGTGCAGCCGGATCGGTTGCGACGCGGCGGGCCTCGGTCGGCGTGCGGCTGCGCACACCGCCCGACGGCCGCGCACGCCGCCTGACCGCTGCGCGTAACATGGGTTGTCCGGCGGATCGCCAACTCGGCCCGGGCCTCATGCCCAGCCAGGCAACGCGCCGGCGTTAGCGCCGGCGGCCAGTCCCGGTGGTCGGGAGTGTCACGCCACCCAGGCAGACACAAACCCTGGGACGTAAGTAGTCAGCGGTGATCCATGACCGGACGGGTGCGGGGCGGGCCTCAGAGCCCGCCCCCCCGCCCGAGCCTCAGAGCCCGCCCCCCCGCCCGAGCCCCAGAGCCCGCCCGCCCGGTCGCCCACCCGCCCTCCACCCGGTTTCTGGCTGGTACGATCGAGGAGTGAAGAGACGGGGGGTTCTCGCGCGCGCTGTTGTGGCCGCATGGCTGCTGAGCGCCCCGATCGCGGTGGCGGCGAACGCGCCCGCCGCTCTGGGACCGCAGCCCGAGTCGGGGATGTCGGCACCCGCGAAGGGCCCGTGGCGCGTCGTCCCCGATCAGTCGCAACCGGGTTCTTCCCTGGACCAGTTCAAGGGCAAGTTCACCGTGGCTGGACTGCGTGTCATACACCTGCACGGAACGACGCAGCACGCCGTCAACCGCGGATGCGTCGCGGGTGAGAGCGTCACCCTGCTCGGCAGAGTCCAGATTCGACATGTGATCCCCGCCACGATCCCCGAAGACCTCTATGCGGTTTCGATCGGCGTTCCACCGTCGTCCGTCCATGTCAGGTTGATGCTCCACGGGCGTCGCTCGCGCAAGCACCGGGCGAAAAAGCATCGTGTCAGCGGGCTGCTCCGGATCTTCTTCCCGGGCGGGACCGACACGATCGGCGGATATACCGTGTACAGCAACCTGACGTACTCAAGCCGCCCGGCCGGCATCTGCGATCTGCGATTCAGCATCACTCCCGGCTGATCGGGGTCGATCGGCGCCTCCGAGGTCGCGCGAGGCTACGCGAGCGCACACACTATGTGAGCGCACAGAATTGCTTGTGCCCTCAACCGTTTGCTATGATGCTCTTCATGGAACTCGGGCTTGCCACATTCGCAGACCTCGCAGGCGGAATGTCGCCCGAGCAGCGCATGCGCGACTTGCTCGAGGAGGTCGAGCTCGCCGACCAGCTCGGTTTCGACGTGTTCGCGATCGGTGAGCACCACCGCCCCGACTTCCTCGTGTCCTCGCCGGCGGTCGTGCTCGGCGCGGCGGCAGCACGGACGAAGCGGATCCGCCTCTCGAGCGCGGTCACCGTCCTCAGTTCAGACGACCCGGTGCGCATCTTTCAGCAGTTCGCTGAGGTCGACCTGCTGTCTGGGGGCCGCGCCGAGATCATGGCGGGGCGTGGCTCCTTCACGGAGTCCTTTGCGCTTTTCGGATACGACCTCGATGACTACGACGAGCTGTACGCAGAGAAGCTCGAACTGCTGCTCCAGATCCGCGACCAGGTACACGTCACGTGGTCAGGGCGCCACCGGGCGTCGCTGAACGACGCTGGCGTCTGGCCCCGCCCGGTGCAGGACCCATTGCCGGTGTGGGTCGCCGTCGGCGGCACGGCGCAGTCAGTCGTGCGGGCAGGCGTGCTCGGACTCCCGCTGACAATCGCGATCATCGGTGGCCAGCCCGATCGTTTCGTACAACTCGTGGAGCTCTATCGTGAGGCTGCGCGCCGCGCGGACCACGATCCGGCGAGCATGGCGGTGGCGATCAACACCCACGCGTTCGTGGCTGAGACCTCCGCGCAGGCCGACGCCGCATTCGCCGCGCCGTACCTGGCGATGATGAACCGCATCGGCCGCGAGCGTGGCTGGCCGCCGTCGGGTCCCGACGCCTACCAGGCTCTGCGCTCCCCGCGCGGTGCGCTCGCTGTCGGATCTCCGCAACAGGTAGCCGAGAAGCTCCTCTACGAGCACGAGCTGTTCGGTCATCAGCGCTACATCGCTCAGATGAGCGTTGGTGCTGTCTCGCACCGCGACGTACTGCGCTCGATCGAGCTGTTCGGCACGGAGGTCGCGCCGCTCGTGCGAGCGGAGGTGGCTCGCCGCGAGGCCGATGCGAGCGTCGAGCCGCGAGCGGTCGAGCTGGCCGAGTAACGGCGCCGGAACCGCGGCGCGTCAAGCGGGATCGCTCGCGGCAGACCACCTGCGCTACTGACCACGTGACCTCAACGGGACGGAAGCCGCCGACATGCTCGGACTTCCGATGCAGATCGGCGGTGCCGGCACTCGCCTAACCGGACGACCCGTCCCGTTCCCGTGGCCCGTGGGGTCGTGTTCCGTGGTCGCAGCTAAGGTCGCGCTTCGAGCACCATGTTGAACGGTGTTTCGGTGGCGCGGCGGAAGCGTGTGAAGCCGCCCTCGGTGACGATTTCGTGGAGTCGCGTTTCGCCGGCTTGGGCGCCGAGCGCGAGACCGACCTCTTGGTCGCGCGAGGCGGGGGTACAGACGAGCGTGGAGGCGCCGTAGAACACGCGCCCGACCGGATTGAGGTTATCCTCGAGCCGGTCGCCGGCGTAAGGCTCGACGATCATCCAGGTGCCGTCTGGTGCCAGCGTTTCGCGCACGTGCGCCGCGGCTCCGACGGGATCGCCCATGTCGTGTAGGCAGTCGAACATCGCGACGAGGTCGTAGCCGTCGCCCGGGAATGCCTTGGCGGGCGCGACTTCGAAGCTCGCGCGCCCGTCCACCCCCGCGGTCGACGCGGTCTCCCGCGCGTGCGCGATCGACGCCTCGTGGTAGTCGAAGCCGACGAACTCCGAGCGGGGGAACGCTTGTGCCATGAGGATCGTCGACGCTCCGTGCCCGCAGCCAACATCGGCGACCAGCGCGCCCGTTTCGAGCTTGGCTTGGACGCCGTCGAGCGCTGGGATCCACGAGGAGATCAGGTTCGCTGAGTAGCCGGGACGGAAGAACCGCTCGGTGCCCGCGAACAGGTCGTGGTGGTGTTCGTGCCAGCCGACGCCGTGGCCGGTGCGGAACGCCTGCTCGATCTTCGGCGCGTCTTTGATCAGCGCGGTCGCGAGCTGGAACGCGCCGGGGACGAACGCGGGGCTGCCCTCCTGCGCGAGCGCGAGCGCCTGCTCGGGGGTCAGGTGGAACGCGCGGGCCTCCGGGTCATAGGTGACGTACCCGCCGGCCGCCTGGTTTGAGAGCCATTCGCGGACGTAGCGGGGATCGGTGTCGGTACGTAAGGCGAGTTGCTCGGCGGTGACCGGTTCTCCGTCTCCCATCGCGCGGTAGAGGCCGAGGCGGTCGCCGATGACGACCAGCGCGGCGCCCATCGCGGCGCCGAGGTCGCCGACGAAGCGGCCCATGAACTCGTTCAGCTTGGCTTCGTCGATCGGTTGCGTGGTCGACATGTCAGGCCCCTGTCTCGGTGCTCTCGTCCCAGACCTGGACGACGGTCTGGCGGGCAATCGAACCGGCCTGCAGCGCGAGCACGGTCGCGCACAGCACGTTGGTTCCGTCGGGGTAGCGACAGGCGACGGTGAACGCAGCTCCGTCGTCGTCGTTGACGGTGTGCTGGACGGCGTGGGTCATGTCGCGGCCGGTGACCTCCTCGATCCAGCCCTTGATCTGCTCGCGACCATTGAGGACTCGCGGGGAGCCGGGCTGAGTGATGCGATCGGCGATCGTCACCGTCGCGTCGGGCGCGTACATCGACAGCTGGGTCGACGCGTCGCGCTCTTCGGTGGCGCGCGTGAAGCGCTCCAGATCGAAGCTCTTCGGGGTAGTTGCGGTGCTCATGGCGTCCTCCTTCGTTGTAGATGTGCGTGCCATGCACCGATAAGGCTCGCGGCGGACCGTCGAGCGATCGTCAAATGAGCGTCAAACCGAGTTCGTCTAGTGCTTGTGCTCGTGGATCTCTTCGAGGCCTGCCTCGTGGACGTGCGTGTCAGCGTGGGTCTGGCCGCAACGCTCCTACACGCGATGGTGCGTCGCGTTGAAGACGACGGCGATCATCACCACGAGGAGAGCGACGACCAGTCCCGCGTGGCCAAGCACAAGCATCGGGAGCGAGATGACCGCGCCGATCATGAGACCGACGAGGAGCGCGACGCCGACTGCCGCGACGCAGATCGCCCATGCGTCCGATCGCGCTCGGTTGCTCATTGACCGCCCTCCGCTGAGCGGCTCCCACGCGGCTTGTCGAGCAGTTCGGCGTCACGATGATCATCCGGGAGAGTCGCGTATGGGGCGATTCCCTGAGTATGTGCCATGCGCATATGCTGTCATGCGCATCGCTGCATGTCAAGGCTCGGTTCGACCGGCGAGTGTCCGCACGTTCAGCTGTCGGTGGAGTTGATCATCGCGGGGACTGTGTCCTTCCCGTCGATCTCGTAGTAGATGCCGGCGAAGGTCTGGAACTCTCCGCTGATGTCGTTGTGCAGATGCGACTCGTTGAAAGTCAGCGCGCCCCGGCCAGTGTCGACGACGTCGAAGACGGCGCCGCCGCCCTCTCTGGCGCTGTTGCTCTCCATCACCGTGCCGGCGATCAGCACGTTGTCGTCCCGGCCGTCGAGATAGATGGCGCCGCCACTGCCGCCGCCCGGCGTGCCGCTCGAGGCCGGGTTGGCCCCCCAGCCGATGGCCGTGTTGTTTGTGAACTCGCTGTTGAGGACGTCCCACTGGACGCTGATGCTGCTCAGTGCCCCGCCGTTGGAGCAGCTGCCGCCGCTGAACGTGTCGTCGGTGATGTATACGGGGCGGTTCTCGTACTGGGCCAGAGCGCGGATCGCGCCCCCGCCGAGATCAGGGCCGTAGGTGTAACAGCGGTTCGCGACGAACCGCGAGTTGACCGCCTTGAACTGGCCACCCTCGACGTAGATGGCCCCGCCGCGTCGACCCCGCCGTACCAGCACCTCGGGATGTTGGCCGTGCAGGTGGCCTGATGTGCGTCGCTGTAGCCGTCCTCGAAGGTGATGTTCTGCACGACGACCTGCGGATATGGCTGGTTGACGCAGTCATCGCTTGACCAGGTGCCTGCGCAGGTGTCCGAATACAGGATTCGGCGCTTGCCGCCTCCGCTCAGGGTGATCAGGCCGCGACCGTCCAGCACGACCAGGCGCTGGGTCTTGATCACGCTGGCGGTCGCGGTCATCACGATGGTGACCGGCTCGGGCCCGCAGTTGAAGGTGATGATGCCGCCCGCGGCAACGTCGCGCACCACGGCGGACGACGTGCAACTGGCCGGCCTGCCGTTGCCGATCACATGGTTGGGATGGCTGGTATTGACCGCGCGGCCGGCGGGCGGCACAGAGAAGTGGCCGTGGGGGTTGCCGAAGTCGGGCACCACTGCTGCGGACGTGGTCCCGACCGCCGCGGTCGTGGCGTGCGACGCGGGTGCCGCCGTTGCCGGCATCGCACCGAGCCCGATCATGAGCGCTCCGACCAGCCCCCCCGCGTCGACCAGGGCACCCAGCAAGGTTCCGAAACCGGCCATCCGCCGCATGGCGCCCGATGCTAGAGGACGTTTGCGCCTGACTGCGCGAGCGCGGACGGCGAGCGTCCGGATTGGGCGCTTGTGGATCGCGGTGCGCGGAGTACACTCGGTGCTCGAGGGCATCACTGTGTGGTCGGTCGGTGGACCGGCAACATGATCTGACTTCTGAAGTTTTCGCTTCCGTGCAGGGCGATCTGGAGGTCGCGGTGCTCCCAGACCCACGCTTTCCCGCTCGACCTGTGCGAGCTCTATTCACGTCGATCACCGCGGTCGCGCGACGAGCGCGCTGATAAGAAGGCGCCGCCCCCTTTCGGGGTTTCGGCGACCCCGCCGGGCCTCGCTCGGACGGGACTGAAGACCAACAGGAGGTTCCCCTCATGTCCACATCCACAGCCGCAGAATCTGCTCCCGCAGTCGATCCGGATGACCAACCGGCGAGAGTCTCGCGCCGGCAACGCAGGCGGGACGGGACCGTCGGACGAGGAATCTCCACCGGCGCGGGTGTGCTCGCCCGCATCGTTCACTTCGTGGTCGGCATCATCGTGCTGATCATCGTCGCTGGGATTCTGTTCGTGTTGCTGAAGGCGGATCCGACCAACACCATCGTGCATCACGTCCATAGCTGGGCCCGGTCGCTCGCCGGCCCATTCGATGGGATCTTCAGCTTCCGTAACGCGCGGACCGCTGTCGCGGTCAACTGGGGCATCGCGGTGGTGGTCTACCTGTTCGTCGCCGGACTGATCACCCGGCTACTCGGTCGGACGTACCGCTAGCGCCCGCCGCGGCGCTCGCCCCCCGCCCCCAACTTTGTCCCCTACCCACGATCAGGAGAGTTCATGACCGACAAGCACATCGACAAGGCAAAAGGTCGCGTGAAGGAAGCCGCCGGCGCGCTAACCGGAGACCGACACCTGCAGAACGAAGGACGCGTCGATCAAGCCAAAGGCTCCGCGAAGAACGCCATCGACAAGATCGCCGACACCGTCACCGGCGACAAGAGAACCAAGCCCTAGAGGCACGAATGCGCACACCAGCCCAACGGAGACCCGGGAGGTGAACATGCTCACAATCATTCTCATCGTCGTTGTCATCCTGCTCCTGACCGGCGGATTCCGGTTTAACCGCCGTCGATCCGGCCGCGGCGTCTAAGACCCACAGCGCAACGATCCCGTCGGGGTCCGCCCGACGGGATCCTGCTCACGAACCAACACGCACCACGGCAGCCCACACGCTGCCTGACCGGCACTGCCGCTACGGACCTGGAGCCGACTCGTCGCCCATTCGGGCAATCAGCTCGCGCCGCGGCCGGCGGCTCCACAAAAAAGCCCCGCTGTGCGGGGCTTTCCCTATGCGCCCGAGAGGACTCGAACCTCCACGGACCAATTAGTCCACAAGGCCCTCAACCACGTTCGCGCCGCGTGGATGCGTGTGGCAGCGTCCAGATCGTGCAAATCGTTGGGTTTGCTGGACGTATTGGACGCGATGGAAGGGATGGATGTTGTCACCGTTGTTGTCACGGGGATGACCACATGCGTGAGATCGGTGTCCGCGACTTGAAGCGTTCGCTGAGCGAGACGCTGCGAGCAGTCGAGCGCGGTGAGCAGGTGCGGGTCACGGTCCGAGGGCGTGTGATCGCGGACATCGTGCCGGCGGGTGCCGCGGTCCGCGATGACCGTGTCCGAGCGCTCGTCGCCGATGGGCGGCTGAGCCCTCCGGCGTCTGCACGACCGATACGGGCGCCGCGGCTGGTGACGTCCCGTCGCAGCGCGTCCGACCTTGTCATCGGCGAACGGGACGCCGAGCGCTGAACCTGGATCTCGACGCCAGCGCGCTGGTCAAGCGCTACGTGGCCCGGAAGTGATCGCGTTCGAGAGTTGATGGGGCGCGCCGGCGGCTGGTTCGTGTGTCGTGTCGGCTACCTTGAGACAGCTCGCGCCGTCGGCCTGGCGGGAATCCCGTCAGCTGTTTGGGCGTGGCAGAAGGAATGGGCGGCGTTCGGTGTGATCGGGGTGGACCAAGACCTCGTTGAGCGTGCGACCGAGCTCGCGCTCGCCCACGAGCTGCGAAGTCTCGACGCGCTGCATCTCGCGTCGGCGCTCGTCCTTCCTCGTGAAGATCTCATCATGGCGGTGTGGGACCGTCGCCTTCACAATGTTGCACGGGCTGAGGGACTCGGACTCTTCCCCGAGACCCTCGAGGAGGGCGCGTAGGTCACAGCCACAGACGCAGGCTGAACTGCGTGCCGGCCGCACAGGAGCGATACGGACTGGTCGGACTGGACACGATCCAGTCGGGACCAGAGCGCGACGTAGGCACGGCCGCTACATGTTGGTGTCGTCGCCGGACTGATCAGACGCAGCTCTTGACCACGCTCTGAGCCCGCGCGGCAGCGCCCTGAGGAGCTGGAGCGGCCGCCACAGGTACGCGCAGGCCAGTCCGAGGCTCCCGCGACCGGCCAGCGGCGACGTGGCGAGCAGACGTGCCCGTGAGGGGACCAGCACCTCGATGAGCAACCGCAGGCGGGCCAATGCCCCGGGCGTGGTGACTAGCTGCTCGATTCCCATCGCCGTCCTGGGCGGGGTGGTGGCGCGAAGACGGACATGGCGTGGCGCGCTGCTGGTGAGACCCAGGCGACCGCACAGCTCCTCTCCAGCGGGGTCGAGCCGCAGGCCGGCCGCGAAGTTGGCCGCCGCGTCAAGGGAATCGGCCAGCCGAGCCGCCGCCCGCCAGGCGTCATGGTCGACCCGCTCGAGGGCCAGGTGAAGGTCGCGCATCGAACGCTCATGGGAACGACCGTGTTGGGCCGCATGCAGCCCGACGATCAGCGCTGCCACGGGCTCGGTGGGCACCGAGACCGAGGTGCCCCCGAGCTCGAGCCTCAGCGCCCCCTCCGACAGTCGCTGCCAGATCAGGGACGGGTCGCCGGGCAGCAGCACCATAGTGTGATGGAGCTCGACCACGAGCGGGAGCAGCCCGGTTCGCATCCAGTCCGTAGTGTGGTCCGGCCGTTCGCGGTCACGCATGGCGTCTAGTAAGGGCTCGTACCCGAGCTCCGATAGGACCGCTTCCGCCGCCGCGAACCGGTCGGGCGCAACCAGCAGATCGATGTCGCCGTAGGACCGCTCGCGCGGATCGTCATACAACCACGAGGCGAAGGCCGCCCCCTTGATCAGCAACGGCCGGACGCCACCTGCCTCGAGCGCGGGCATCAGCTCTGCCAAGGCTCCCTCGAGGGCGAGGCGGCGAAAGCTCTCGACCCGTCGGAGATCAAGCCGACCTCGAGGGATGGCGATCATCGACCGCGTTGCGCCCGGACGAGGGGTGGCGCTCGCACGGCTTGCCAGCCCAAGCCCGAACTCCGCCTTGAGGTATCCGAGTGCTGCGTCGAGCTCCGCGCCAGAGCCGCCCTGCTCGGCACGGGCGCGCAGACGACGGTGGTCGATCGATGACGCGGGGGAGCGGATGATCAGCGCCGCGTCGGGGATCCACCGCAGCGGTGGGGGCGCCCATCTCGCCCGCGTCGGGGCGCACGCGAGCCGCAGCTGTTCGGCCGAACTCGGGGCGAGCGTCTGCACGTCGCGAACGGTCGTCACGACCGTCTCCCGCCATAGGCCGCGAACATGCTCAGGAATGAGGGCCGTCGAGAGGTGGAGCGTCAGCCGCTGCTCCGGCCCCCGCATCAGGTCGACCCGGTCCCACGCGCGCAGCCTCTCGGCGGCCGAGCCGGGCGGCTGGCGAACCCACCCGAGCGCGCGCAGCCGAGTGAGCGCCCGACCTCTTTCGCGAGGGGCTATGAGTAGGTCGATCACATTGACCGGCCGCGTGCCAATGTCCTCAGGGTGCGAGGCCAGAAGCGCGATTCCCCTGATCAGCATCGGCCTGACACCATCCCTCCGCAGCGCCAGGACCGCCTGCGCCGCTGCGTGCAGCAGCATCTGGCTGGCGTACCAGGTCCGTCGGTAGATGCCCCGCATCACGCCCATCGCCGGATCCTCGAGATTGGATTTGTGGAGGTTGATGAACAGGCGCGGCAACAGAGCAAACGCGTCGCCGTCCAGGTGCTCGATGCCAGGGTGCCCGGCGCGGAACTCGTGCCAGGCTGCGGTGGCCGGTGGACCGCTCACCAGCGCGGCCCGCAGCAGCACGTTCTCGTCCGCGCTCGGGAATCGAGTATGGGGTCTCATGCCGGGCGTTCCGTGACCGCAGCGAGCGCGCTAGCAATGGTCCTCCCGTCACGGACGTGACACACGCGGTCGGCTTCCGCCGCAAGCGACTCGTCGTGGGTGATCGTGATCACGGTCGGCCGCCGCGGCAGCTCCGCGAGCGCTCTGGGTAGCTCGGCGATCGCGCCGCTGTCGAGATGGCTGGTCGGCTCGTCGAGGATAAGTAGCCGCGGCTCGCCCAGCAGTGCCCGAGCCAATGCGACGCGCTGGCGCTGGCCCCCGGAGAGCAGCACGCCCTCGACTCCGACATGAGCGTCGAAACCGCCCGGCAACCGTTCGATGAAGTCCGCCGCGCCGGCCCGCGCGGCCGCCCGCTCGATCTCGGCTCGCGAGATGTCCGGACGGCCGTAGCCGATGTTGTACGCCACCGTTCCGGGCAGGATCACCGGCTCCTGGAGCAACACGCCGAACGCTCGGCGCAGGGCGCGGATATCAAGCTCGGCGTAGGGGATGCCATCGGCGAGCATCTCCCCCGAGGTCGGACGGTAGAGGCCCAGGATCAGACTCGCGAGCGAGCTCTTGCCGGCCCCGTTAGGTCCAAGGATCACCAGGTTCTCACCGGACCCGATTGCGATGTCGATCTCGCGCAGGACCGGCTCCTCGCCATATGCGAACGAGACGCCACGAAGCTCGATGTTGCCCTGGAACTTGATCCTCGCCCTCCCGGCGTACGGCGTCGGCTCGGCGATGTCGAGAAACTCGTTCAGGCGCTCGAGTGACTCCCGGCCGGATATCGCGAGGGGGAGGAACGAGGTGACTGTCCCGACCTGACCTTGGAGGAGCAGCACGACCGCGTAGAAAGAGATCAGATCTCCCGTGGTCATGTCACCGTGGGCCACCGCGCTCCCGCCGACCATGAGCACCAGCACCGTGGCGATCGCGAGGACCGAGCCCTGGGCAATGCTCATGCCGCTCTGGCGCCAGGCCATCTGCAGCCCCGCCTCGCTGAGCGACTCGCCACTCGCGTCCAGTTGCTCCAGCTCGATCTTCTCCGCCCCTCGCACCTCGGTGAGGGTGCGCGCTCGCAACGCCGTCTGGATGAGCGCGCTGAAGCGGTCGAAAGCAGCCTGCCAGGTCCGTGTGCGCACGCGCACTCGCGCGCCGAAGCGGCGCTTGATGATCACCATCACGGGCACCGCGCATGCCAGCACGGCGAAGAGCACGGGGTTGAGCACGAGCGCCACGATGGACAGGCCGACGCTCACCACCGCCGCCGGAAGCATCTGCGCGACCGCCGCATTGGCGACCACGTCGAGCCGCTCGGAGTCCTGCACGATGGTCGCGTGCAACTGGCGAGGGTCGACCCGGTCGTGAAACGACTTGGGGAGGGAGTAGATGTGCGCGACCAGCTGGCTTCTGAGACCAGCGATCGCCGGTTTGGTCGCCCCCAGCACGGCGTAGCGGCCCGCCAGCGCGAGCGCGGAGCCGCACAGATAGAGAGCCAGCACAACGATGCCGCCGACCACCACGCCCCCCGCATGCCCGCGGCGCAGATCTGAGTCAAACACGTGGCGGATCACGAGGGGAATCGGGACGAGCAGCAGGGCCTGGCCGAGGGCAGCCAGCAAGCTCACGACCAGCATTCGCCGCACGCTGGCGCTCAGGTGGAGGTGACGGGTCAGCGTCACGCCTCCAGCCCGATGAGCTGGTCGATCACCCCGGTGATCGGGGCCACCGTTTCGGAAAGGGCGAGCCGGTAGGCCGGGACGCTTCGTACCAGCTTGGCCAGCGGACCGAGCTCGGCCGCGTCACGCTGCGGGGCCTGCAGAACGGTGGACGCAGCCAGCGCGAGCAGCGCCGCGCCGGGCGAGCACCGTTCAAGGCCTGCGGCCGGCGATGTTTGCGGGCGTCCCCGTCGTCCGAGACGCGGACCTACCCGGGGTCCGGACAGCGGTTCGACCTGCGGGACGACGATCGCCATGATCCGAGCCGATCGGCGCAGCCCGTCAGGACGTATCGCTCCGACGTTGAGCACATGCTTGTCGGCGCCGGCAGGGAGCCGCAGCGCAGCATGGCCGGCCAGTCCCGGGAGCAGCGTGAGCGCCTCCGGGGCGAGCTTGGCGGTCGCGTGGAGGGAGTGAGCCACCGGATGCGGTGCACCGAGGGCGACGAACAGATAGTCGTCGCCGAGAAAGTCACAGTCGGCGAGCAGCGCGGCGACGGCCATCGTTGACTTGCCTGAGCCGGCGCGGCCGGCGAGCAGGACGCACCGCCCGTCGCGGCCCACGGCGCCGGCGTGCACGAGCAGCCGGTCGGGCCCCGCCAGCCCCCACTGAAGGGCCGTCCGCAGCGGCGCCGATCGCTCGTGCCAAGGAATCCAGTCGGGCGTGCTCACGAAGTAACTGATCACGGATGCGCGCTCATCGAAAACGGTCATCGCGGCGAACGCCCCGTCGCTACGTCGCACGCCGCCGCTGAACCGGACCCAGACGCCCGCCTCCGCGTAGCGGCGGACCTGGCCCTTGGCCGGGACGTCCTCGTCGCGAGGCCACGGCGGCGGGAGCACACCAGTGCTTGCGGCGTCCCAGAGCTCGATCGTCAGCTGCGCCTCCGGCGGACCGGCGGGATTGGGTCCGGCCGGCCCGGGGCCAAACTGGTGAGCCAGCGGGGCGGCAAACGGCAGCAGCGTGGGTCCCGCGAAGCGGAGCAGAACCCGGGTTTTGCCCAGGCATATGGTCCGCGTAGTAACTCCCATCCGGTCCATCGCCGTCCGGAATGCCGTCGCACAACCCTGCGCGTACGAGCGTGCGGAGAAAGGGCGCAAAACCGCGGGTTCAGCGTGGCTGATACCTGAAACGCTCGATTTGCTCATGTCCTTGCGATCGGCCCCCAGCGCACTATAAGCTGGTGGCAGCTATGGGGGTTGGCGTCAGCGCAAATCAAACTCACGTCGTCCACGAGACGATCGACGGGGAGACCATTCTCATCCACCTCGGGACGGGCACCTACTACAGCCTCGACGGCGTCGGGTCCGAGGCGTGGCAGCTGCTCGCCACCGGCCGGACACTTGCCAGTCTGTTGGCGCTCGCGAGGGACCGCTACCTGGGTGATCCGCTTGAGATCGAGCTCGGGCTTTCCGGCCTCGTACAGGAACTGATACGCGAGGAACTGCTGGTTGAGAACGACGTTGGCGAGCGGCCGGATGACTGTGGACTACCCGCCGGACAGGTCGAATTCGCCGTGCCGGTACTGCAGGCATACACCGACATGCAGGAGTTTATGCTTGTCGACCCGCTGCACGAAGTCGACGAGGTGGGCGGCTGGCCGCATGCCAGCGCCGGCTGAGGCGCCGCTCGTATCGGTGGTGATGCCGGCCTTCGACGAGGAGGCCTACATCGCGGAGGCGATCGAGAGCGTATTCGCACAGACGTACTCGGCGCTGGAGTTGATCGTGGTCGACGACGGCTCGGCGGATCGGACCGCCGCGGTTGCCGCACGGTTTCCGGGGGTCCAGGTGGTGCGACGGCGGTCACGTGGCGGGCCGGCCGCGGCGCGCAACGCCGGCCTCGAGGTCGCTCACGGCGCGTACTGGACGATCTTCGACGCTGACGACGTAATGCCCCGGGATCGGCTGGCCTTACAGGTTGGCTTCCTCGAAGCGCATCCGTCGCTGGGCATGGTCTTGGGCCTCACCGAGGCTTTCGTCACGGCGGGCGACGCCACACCGCCGCACTGGAACCCGGCCTGGGACGAGGGCCCCTTTCCCGCCGGTGCCAGTACGACCCTGGCGCGGCGTCGGGTATTCGATCTGGTGGGACCGTACGACGAACGGATGAAGGTTTCCGGGGACGTCGACTGGCTCGCACGCGCCAAGGACGCCGGCGTGGTCGCAGGCCGAGTCGACGAGGTGTGCCTGCACCGCCGGATCCACTCCGGGAGCGTCAGCGCAAACCACGACGCGGTGAACGTCGCCCTGCTGCAGGTGCTGCGGCGGTCGTTGCAGCGGAGACGAGCGCAGAGTGCCGCTGAGTGAATTGGCGCATCGTCGCGATTCGCCGAGCGGGGAGGGGAGCGTGGAGGCTCGGCTGCGCTTCGCCGACGTGCGCGTTGGAGTCCGCTTCACCGACCGTCCGGTCGCCGAAGCGCTCCTGCCCGCGCTCGCTCACCGGCTCGACGCCGGGCCGGGGCCAGTCGACGCCACGATCACCGTGCGTTGTCACGATCGGGAGAAGCTGGCGTGGTGGGAGCGCGCCGCACCGCTGCGGCCGCCCCTGCTGCGGGCCCTGGGTGGCGATCGGCGCCGAGTCGTGCATGCGGCTGCGGTCGGCGACGAGCGCGGCTGCGTACTGCTCGTTGGCGCCCGCCTGGCCGGCAAGACAACCGTCGCCACCGCGGCGCTCCGCGGCGGCTTTGGGTTTGTCGCCGACGACTACCTCCTCCTGCAGGCCGGTTCGCCCTTCGAGGCGGTCGCGCTCTACGGGACCGTCTGCGTTCGGGCGCGTGACGACGTCACGCGCTTGCGCCGAGACGTCGTCAAGGATGTGCTCTATGTCGAAGCGCTGATGCCGGGTGCGCTTCGCGATTCGCTACCGGTGCGCGCGGTGGTAATGCCGCGGATCGCCGGCGGCGGCACGCGCTGGCGTCCCGTACGTGCGGCTGCCGCCCTGCGGGCGTGGGCACCGACCACGGCGTTTCTGATGCCGACCGACCGGGGCGCGGCCGTGCCACTGCTGTCTGAGCTCGTGCAGGCTGTGCCGTGCTTCGCGTTGGATGTTGGCGACTCCTCGGTCGAGATCGCAGGCGCGGTCGATGAGCTGCTCGACCGGGCGCTGTCGCTGCCATGAAGACCGGCCTCGTCTCGGTGGTGATGCCGGCGCTCGACGAGGAGGGGTTCATCGGCGAGGCGATCGAGAGCGTGCTGGCACAGACGTACTCGGCGCTGGAGTTGATCGTGGTCGACGACGGCTCGGCGGATCGGACCGCCGCGGTTGCCGCAGGGTTTCCGGGGGTCCAGGTGGTGCGACAGCGGTCACGTGGCGGGCCGGCTGCGGCGCGCAACGCTGGCCTCGCCCGTGCCGCGGGTGAGTATTGGGCGATCTTCGACGCCGATGACGTGATGCCGCATTCGCGGCTGGGTTCACAAGTGGGGTTTCTGGAAGCGAATCCGTCGCTGCAACTTGTCCTGGGGCTGACGGAGGCATTCGTCAATCCGGGCGAGCCGCGGCCATCCCATTGGAACCCGATCTGGGACGCCGGCCCCTACCAGGGTCATCCGGGCACGGGCCTGGCCCGTCGGGAGGTACTCGAGGAGATTGGCCGGTTCGACGAGTCGCTGCGGTTGGGCTCCGACATGCAGTGGCTGGCGCGGGCCAAGCTCGCCGGCATCCGGATGGGGCAGATCGACGAGCTGTGCCTGCGCTACCGGGTGCACGCGGGGAACATCACGTCCGACGTCCGAGCCAATCGAGCCAACGTGCTCGCCGCGCTCCGCACTGCCCGGCGGGTTCGGACGGATGCCTAGGCCTCTCTCGGTGGGAGTCGCGATCCCGGTCTTCAACGGGGTGCGCTACCTCGGCGCTGCCATCGAGAGCGTCCTGTCCCAGACCCATCCGGTAGCCGAGGTGGTCGTCGTCGACGACGGGTCCGCGGACCAGAGCGCGGCCGTGGCTTCAGCGATCGGGCCACCGGTTCGGGTGTTCAGCACCGAGCATCTCGGGATCGGCGCCGCCCGCAGCCATGCGCTCGACCATCTCCGTACAGAGGTGTTGGTGACGCTTGACGCCGACGATCTGCTGACTCCCCGGAGTGTCGAGGCGCGGATCGATCTTCTCCACACTCGCTCCGACGTCGATCTCGTCTTCGGGCACGGGCGTACCTTCGCCGGGTGCGTCGACGCTGAGCCGGTGCCCCTCGATCGGTCACGTCCCCACCACACCGTCGGGTCGCTACTGATGCGCCGCGAGGCCTACCAGCGCGTCGGACGGTTTGCCACCGGCCTCCGTGTCGCCGATGGGCTGGACTGGCTCCTCCGCGCCCGCGAAGCCGGAATCGTCGACGCAACGGTCGAGGCCCAGGTCGTTTGGAGACGGGTACACGGGGCCAACAACTCCCTGACCCAGCGGACTTCACTCGGCGAGTTCGCGGTGGTACTCAAGGCCTCGTTAGATCGGCGGCGCCGCCGGACGAGCCCGAAGTTGACCTGACCGCGCTCCGCCGGATTGTCGCTACGACATTTTCCCCACACGCATCGCCGTGTGAATGCTCGCGTTCTCGTGTGCGCGCACGACGTTGGGGACCGGCGGAGGGTCGTGCTCGTTCTCGGTGCGGGCGGTGGCGGCATCGCCTACGCCACCGGCGCGTGGACGACGCCGCCTGGAGGCAGCCGGGTCACCGATCTCGCCTCGCCGGTCACCGCTGTTGGCAGCGGTACGCAGACCGTCGATCTCGGCCCGCCCCCGAGAGGCGCCACGGCGATCAACCTCAGCTTCACCTGCCTGACCGCCGGGAGAAATCGGGGTCCAACCCGCTGGCCTCCTGAGCATCCCACACGAGCTGCCGCCCGTCGCCAACGAAGGGCTGGGCGTGCGCGAGGGGATACGGGATCCCCAAGCGGTCACGAAGCCGGTCGATGAAAGACCTGAGCTCGTGCATCGGGACCCACAGTTCTCGCCGGTACTGACGGAGCATTCCGGCTTCCACAAACTCCGCCCACGTCACCGACCGCTTGTCGCGCGGCGTTGTCCTGATCACAGGTGGATAGGCCTTGCTGCGGCGCGTGCCCCCCTCCAGCCAGTAGTGCAGCGTGGCTTGGGCGACTCGCAGGAGCCGCGCGGCCTCTGCTTCGCTGAAAATCTCGCGATCAAGAACGTCGATGTTCACGATGGGGATCTTCGCACGCGGATCCCCGGCGGGATGCAAGATCTCGCCGAGAGCCCAGCCCAACGAAGCCTCCCGCGGCCTCCTAGTCGCTCGCCTGATGCTCTCACTGAGCGTCGGCGAGGTTGTGTTTCAGGGCGCAGCGGTCGGCGCAGCCCCTTGGTGCTCTCGGGAAGTGGGCCGAGGAGCTTGGCCTCAGAGGCATTAGCGCCGCCATCGGCGTCGGGGCTTGGGCTCGTCCATGCCGAGGATCTCGCGGTAGCGTCGCTCGCGCTCCGCCGCAGCCTCGGCCGTTTCGGCCAGCGCCGCCTCGCGCTCCGCTGCCGCCTCGGCCGTGTCGGCCACCGGCGCCGGCGCCGGCGGTGGCTCATATGGTGCGGCTCGCGGAGGCAGATTGGGTGTGGGCGTTGGCACGGGTGCGGGGCGGACGGCGGTCGGCGCTGGTCCGCAAACCCACCCGCGCGATGTTGGGAATTGCGGACCGGCTTTCGGACCGCGCTAGATCGACCATTCCTCTGGCTCGCGCGTAGTGGGTGTCTCGCCGAGCAGCAGGTCAGCAATCTCGTGCATGACGGCGGCGAGTTCGCGGTACCCCAGCGCGACGGCGTGCATGATCCAGCCCTCCATCGCGACCCCCAGCCGCTGCACGTCACGGTCAAACTTCTGCCACAGATGAGCCGGGCCGGGCCGGTTGGCGCCGGGACGCAACTCGTGCAACACGATCATGTGACGCTGATCGGGTCGCGGGGTCCAGCTAAAGCCCTTGACGCTGGCCGCTCTGCCCAACGAGCCGGCCTGGTGCTCGCACGCGTACGCGAGCGCGCGGACGCGATCGGGGAACCCGGGATCCGGCGGGGGATCGTCGCTGGCTGCTTGAGCGGCGTCCCACAGCTCACTGGCGTGCTGCAGTGCCTCGATGATCTCCTGCTGCTCGCCTGGGCTGACCCGATAACCGTGAATGTCCGCCGTGGATAGCTGTTTGATCGACTGAAGTACCGGCGGCCGGTTGCGATACCGAGGATGAGAGCTGCGCGGGGGGCGCCGCCCGACCGGCGATGACTCAAGCCGAATCGTCTCCAACATGCGATCCAGATCGGAGCGACGGATCGGCAGCTTCCGCTGCCCCGCTCGCGTGGCCGGCAGCCGCCCCTTAGACACCCACAACCTGACCGTCGCCGGATTGACGCGCAACTCATCCGCGATCTCGGCCACCGTCAGCCACGGATCGTCGAAGTCCTCCGGGTCTTCAGGGTCCGACATCGAGGTCGATACCAGCCAGATGCGCTATCGCAATCAACACCAATTGCGTTATCGTACATAGACCGTCGAGATTATGCCGTCGCAGGAGCGTCACCACGATCGTGTATCAGCCGGACACCATCCGGGATCGGGCGCTGTCGGCACGACTGAATCGCAGCACGAAGCCCTGGCGCTCTCGCCATTACTACGGCCGAAAGACGTCGCCCGCCTGCTCTCCGTGTCCCGCGCCTGGGTCTACGAGGCAGCTCGCACCGGCAGGATCCCCTCGTTCCGGCTCGGCAGCGAGGATGGTCCGCTTCGGTTCCTCGCTGAGGACATCGAGGCATGGCTGGCCGAAGCTCGCGGGAGGTGGCTGCCCTGCCGAAACGACCGGATGCCCGGGAACCATTCCGATGACGCGATCGGTACGGCGGGTGGCTCAGTCGTCCCTATCCGGGGTCAGCAGTCTCTTCTCTAACGACAGGCGGTCTGCCGCGCGCGCAATCGCCTCTTCCGTTGCGATCGCCCCGGCGGCGAGCACGTGCCGCTCGAGGTGACCGTAGTAACGCTCGGTCGTCCCGATGTCCGCGTGACCGAGCTGACGCTGCACGTACATGAGCGAATTTCCGGCGGCGAGCCACGCTGCGGCGGCCGTGTGACGCAGCGCGTGCAGCGGCATGTCGCGAAGCGCAGCGTCTTCGAGCGCGTCCTTGTGCCAGTCGCGCGAGACAGTATTCCGGTCAAGCGGTCGGCGGACACCAGCGCTCTCCCACCGACCCTGGCTTCGTTTCAGGGTCCGAATCGGCATCGTGAAGAGAACGGCTGTTGCTCGGTCTCCCGCCGCCACCTCGGAGGCGCGAGCGACCTGATCTCGCAGGACCGAGCTCAGGCCGGGGCCGATCTCGACCGAGCGGAACCGGTCTGACTTGGTCGATCCAAGCGCTGATCCCTTACGGGAGCGGTAGACGACGATCGCCCCGCCCGTCTCCTCCAGCTCCAGGTCGCTGATCCTGAGCGCCAGCGCCTCGGAAATCCGCAATCCGCTGCCGATAAGCAACTCCGCCAACGGGCGGTACACGTCGGAGCACGCGTCGAGATAACGGGGAATCTCGTCGAGCCGCAGATACTCGCGCTCGATGTGCGCCGGCGGAAGCCGCTGCACGCGCAGCGCCGGGTTGACGGCGAGCAGCCCGTCCTCGACGGCCGAGTTGAGGCAGACCACGAGCGTTCCCAGTGCGTTATTGACCGTCTTCACCGCCAGATCCCCAGCCTCTACCTCATCGGCAAGGTCGGCGACAAACTCACGGATCGCATCAGTCGATAGCTCGCAAAGCGGCGCGGCACCGAACGCTGGCAGCAGCCGCTTTCGCCCCGCGATCTCATAGCCCGACCACGTGCCAGGCTCAAGGTACGGGCGCCGACGATGGAGCCATCGCTCCCAATAACCGCCGAAGGTCTGCTTCGTGTGCCGTACTTCGCCGCGCTCGATCTGCTCAATTAGCCGCCGCGCATCACGTGCAGCACGCTCGCTCGTAAAGCCGCGCTTGGACGTCTGCGTGCCATTGCTGCGTCGGTATACGAACCGCCAGCGCGGGCCGTCGGCGGTCCGGTAGGCATACACGCCGCCGCCACTTCCATGGCGAGCCGTGTCGGCCCTGCGGGCCCCAGGCGAAATCTCCGCGAGGGCCTCGTCAAAAGCCCGTGCTGCATCCTCGGTCGCGAAGCGCCGAGCACGCCGTCGGCCTGAGGCGTCGCGCCAGCGAACCTCCCAGCCGCCCCGATGGAAGCTTGCGCTCACGCGTACGTCCTTCCCGTCGTCACGACGGCTTGATGGACGTATCGAGTGGACGTATTTGCCACGTGACAACAGTACGTCCACGGACGGACGGAAACAATGTCCGCTAGTCAGGGCATAGAAAAAGCCCCGACGTGCGGGGCTTCTTCCCATGCGCCCGAGAGGACTCGAACCTCCACGGACCAATTAGTCCACAAGGCCCTCAACCTTGCGCGTCTACCAATTCCGCCACAGGCGCGTGGGGCGGCGAGTATAGCCGCGCGCAGATCGCCCATCGTCCGTCCTGTGAGCGCGCTATCGTAGCGAACACATGTTCGACGCAGGAGCCTCAATCAGGCAGACCTAGCAAGGAGTGGGCGAATGGACCTGACCAAGCGCCAGCAGGAGATCTTCGACTTCATCAAGCGGTACTCGGCCAACCACGGCTACCCGCCGACGGTGCGGGATATCGGTAAGGCGGTAGGTCTCGCCTCCTCGTCGACAGTGCATGCTCATCTCGCGAATCTCGAGCGGATCGGCCTACTGCGCCGGGACCCATCCAAGCCGCGAGCAATCGAACTGCTCGACCGCGCCGCCGCGGGCGTGCTGAGCATCGTGAAGCCGCAGGGGCTCCCGGTCGTCGGCCAGGTGGCCGCTGGGCATCCTGCGGTCGCCGAGGAGAACATCGAGGAGTACATCGAGACGCCCGAGTTCGCCGGCGGCCGCGATGGCGAATATCTGCTCCGCGTGCGCGGCGAGTCGATGAAGGACGTCGGCATCATCGAGGGCGATCTCGTGGTCGTGCGCCCGCAGGAGACGGCGGAGGACGGAGAAATCGTCGTCGCGCTCGTCGGCGAGGATGCCACCGTCAAGCGCTTCTTTCAGGAGGCCGATCACGTGCGCCTGCAGCCGGAGAATGCGGCGATGGAGCCGATCCGCAGCCGCGAGGTTCGCGTTCTCGGAAAGGTCGTTGGCTTGATGCGGAGCATCTCGTGAACACGCTGACGGCCAGGCCGGCGATCCCCGCGCTTACGGCCCTGAGCGGGGGAGCGGGCGCGGTCGCTCCGCGAAGGACCGCGGGGCGACCCCGGTCACTCTTCGACGGTGCGGGCGGCGGGCCGACGCTGGACCATCTCGTGTCCGGCGCCTGGGAGGAGCTCACCGCCCATGCCGTCGTCGAGTGCCCGCTGTGCGACGGGGAGCTGGTGCCCGAGTACGGCTCGCACGCGCTGCCGGTCGCCGGACGCTGCAGGAGCTGCGGCACGACACTCAGCTGAGTCGTGCCTCGGAGCTGACGCTCGCCGGCTGCGCCGTGCGGCGGTCGAGCCCCCGGCGGGGTCCTTGCACCCGCGGCGGTCGAACCGCTGGCGGGGTTGCTTGCGCCTCACGCGCAGCCGGTTATCCTCGTCTGTGCAGGCCAAGCAGTCGCGGAGGTCGAACCCTTCGAGGAAAGTCCGGACATCACAGGGCTGGGTGGTCGGTAACGCCGACCCGGGGAAACCCGCGGGAAAGTGCCACAGAAAAGACACCGCCTCAGCCTGGGGCCGCTGCAGAGCCTCAGGCCGGTAAGGGTGAAATGGTGCGGTAAGAGCGCACCGGCGTCGCGGTGACGCGGCGGCCAGGTAAACCCCACTCGATGCTAGGCCAAGCAGGACCGTTTGTAGGTGAGCCCGCCAAGGTCCGGGTAGGCCGCAGAGATGGATGGCTGCTCAAGACAGAATCCGGCTTACAGGCCTGCTAAGGGAAAGCCCCGCTTCGGCGGGGCTTTTCTATGGGCCGAGAGCTGGGCCCGGCCAAGCCCGAGATCAATGACAATAACAAGACCCAGTATTAGATATTATCGTGCCCGTGCTCGCGCTGCTCGACCCCCGCACCACACGCCGCCTGCTCGCGGTGCTCGCCTTCCGCGCGGCGCTCGCGGCGCTCGCGGCGCTGTTCGCGGCGGGCTGCGCGGGCAGCGCGTTCACCGGTAGCTCTCGCGGCCGGATCTTGGCCGTGGGAGCTGAGAATGAGTACGCCAACGTGATCTCGCAGATCGGCGGGAGGTACGTGCAGGCGGTGGCGGTCGAAAGCAACCCGAACACGGATCCGCACTCGTTCGAGGCCAGCCCGAGCGTGGCGGAGGAAGTCAGCAGCGCCCGGCTGGTGGTTCAGAACGGGGTCGGATACGACAGCTTCATGAACAAGATCGAGTCTGCGTCCTCCAGCTCCTCGCGCAGGGTGATCGATGTACAGACGCTGCTTGGTCTGCCGGACTCGACTCCAAATCCCCACCTCTGGTACAAGCCGACGACGATGCCGGTCCTTGCCGCGGCGCTGGTCGCCGACCTGTCGGCGATCGAGCCTCAGCACGCGGCCTACTTCCGCGCCAACGCGCAGAGCTTCGACCGATCGCTTGCGCCGTGGTACGCGGCGATCAAGCACTTCAGGGACAGCTATCCCGGCACTCCCGTGGCTACGACGGAGCCGGTGGGCGACTACATGCTCGAGGCCGCCGGGACGAGGAACCTGACTCCCTTCACGCTCCAGGCGGACATCATGAACGGAGTCGATCCCGCGCCGCAGTCGGTGACGTTGGAGAACTCCCTGTTCGCCGGCCACCGGGTGAAAGCGTTCGTCTATAACGAGCAGGTCACCGACTCGCTCACCGCCTCGTTTCTCGATCAGGCCAAGAACTACAGGGTGCCGGTGGTCGGGGTCTACGAGACCATGCCCACTCCGGGCTACAGCTACCAATCGTGGATGCTCGCCGAGGTTCAGGCGCTCGAGCGCGCAGTTGCGGACAGGGTGTCCACGGAGAAGCTGTGACTGTGCAGGAGACAGCCGACCACGGGGAGATCCTCTCGGTCCAGGACGTCAGCGTCCGCCTGTCCGGACGAGCGGTGCTCAGTGACGTCAGCTTCGGCATCGGGGCCGGCGAGTTCACCGGTCTGATCGGCTCGAACGGCGCCGGCAAGACCACGCTGTTCCGGGTCATCCTCGGCCTTCAGAGCACCACCACCGGGAAGGTGCTCGTGGCTGGACGGGCCCGCTCGCGGCGAAACCCGCTGATCGGCTACGTCCCCCAGAAGTTCCTCCTCGATCCCGACATGCCGCTGCGCGCCCGCGACCTCGTCGGCCTCGGTCTGGACGGGCATCGATTCGGGATCGCACGGCCCTCGCGGGCACGCCGCGAGCTGATCGACGAGATGCTCGCGGCGGTCGGCGCGCAGGACTTCGCCGACACGCGCGTCGGGAACCTGTCCGGTGGCGAGCAGCAACGCGTGCTCATCGCTCACGCACTGATCAGCCGCCCGAAGCTACTGCTGCTCGACGAGCCCCTGGCCAACCTCGATCTCCCGAGCGGACAGGAGGTGGTCGCACTGCTCGCACGCATCGCCTCCGAGCAGCGGATCGCCGTTCTCATCTCAGCGCACGAGATGAACCCGCTCCTGCCGGTGATGGAGCGAATCGTCTACCTGGTCGGCGGTCGGGCGGCGAGCGGGACGACGGAGGAGGTTGTCCGAACCGACGTTCTCAGCGAGCTCTACGGCCGCCAGGTGGAAGTACTGCACATTCACGGCCGGGTCCTCGTGGTGGCCGGCCCGGGCGACGATCCCGAATCGGCGCGAGGACACGAAGGCCCCCTGATCGGGGTCACGATCGTCCAATGAGCCACTTCCTCACGCCGGTCTTCGAGCCCGGCTTCTTCGAGTCCACGACGGTGCACGTCGCCGCTCTCGTGGGTGCTGCGGTGGCGCTCGTGGCAGCGGCGGTCGGCCTGTTCACGGTCATGCGAGGACAGTCGTTCGCGGGCGAGGCGCTGGGCGACATCGGGACGACCGGTGGCTCCGGGGCGTTCCTGATCGGCGTCGGCCCGCTGTGGGGCTTCGTGGCCATCTCGATCGTCGCGGCCGCCGCGATGGAGATGATCGGCATCCAGCGCCCGCGCGGACGCGATCTCGCGACCGGCATCGTGCTCGGCGCCGCACTCGGCCTGGCGGCGCTGTTCCTGTACCTCGACGCGACCTACCGCAACACGACCGGCGCCACGGTGACCATCCTCTTCGGCTCGATATTTACCATTGCCGGGTCGACAACCCCCGTGATCATCGTGCTGAGCGCGACCGCGCTTGCGATCGTGGCGGCGCTCTACCGGCCCCTCCTGCTCAGCTCGGTGAGCACCGACCTGGCCGCCGCGCGGGGCATCTCAGTGCGCCTCGTCGGCGCCCTGTATCTCCTGGCCCTCGCGATCTCGGTCGCGCTCGCCTCGATGACCATCGGCACGATCCTCAGCACCGCACTCCTGGTCGGCCCCGCGGCCACCGCGCTGCGCCTCACGAGACGGCCCGGCGCGGCGATGCTCGCCGCGGCGGGAATCGGGATCGGGGCCACCTGGCTGGGAATCGTGCTGGCTTACGACAGTTACGACTGGCCGCCGGTCGGGCACGGGTGGCCTGTGAGCTTCTTCGTCGTGACGATCGTCTTCGTGCTCTACCTGCTTTCCGGACTCCCTGAGCTCTGGCGCACGAGGAGGCGGCGTCGCGTGGACCGAGCGATCGCGGGCGAACCACAGCTGGCCGGAGATGGGTGAGTGATGTTCTCTAGCTTCATGATCAATGCGTGGACGGAAGCGACGATCGTCGCCGTCGTCGCGGGCGTGGTCGGATTCTTCACCGTGCTGCGCGGGTCCGCGTTCGTCGCGCATGCGGTGCCAAACGGATCGTTCGCGGGCGCGGCGGGGGCGAGTCTTCTAGGGATCAACACGATCGTCGGCCTCGGTGTGTTCGCCCTGCTCGGGGCGTTCGGCATCGGTGTTCTCGGCCGGCGAGGTCGTCACGACGTGGTGACCGCCCTCGCGCTCGTCTTCATGCTCGGACTCGGCGCCCTCTTCGTCAGTATGAGCGTCGAGAACGCGCCGGAGATCTACTCGCTCCTGTTCGGCGAGGTCCTCGGCATCAGCAGCAATGAGCTCGGCCCCACCGTTGCGCTGGCCGTCGTGTGCATCGCCGTCGTCGTGGTGGTCTACCGGCCGCTGATGCTCTCCTCGGTGCTCGCCGAGGCGGGCGAGGCGCGCGGCGTGAGCAGCTTTCGGATGGAGATGTGCTTCCTAACCGTCGTTGCCCTGGCCACGACGATGACCGTGCCCGTCGTCGGGACGCTGCTGATCTTCAGCCTGATGATCGGCGCTCCCGCCGCCGCGCGGTCCTTCACCGACCGGCCGGTACACGCGATCGTGCTCTCGGTGGCGATCGCGCTGGCGACGGTATGGTCGGCGATCGCGATCTCCTACACGACCAATTACCCGGTCGGATTCTTCGTCGGCACGATCGGCGCCCTGTCGTTTGCGCTCGGGCGCGGGTGGGCGGCGTGGCGGCGCAGCCGGACGACCCGCCGCCGCGCGCCGGCGTCGGAACTCGGCGCAGCAGGAACCTAGAATCGTCCCAATGGGTACCGCGATTCGCGCAGACGAATGGGTCGAGCAGGCGCTCGAGCGCCTGGCCCGTGCCGGCTACCGCCGCGGCGGCGCGCGTCGTCAGGTCTTGGGGCTGATGAGCGAACAGTCCTGCGCCCTGTCGGCGCTCGAGATCGAGGACCTGCTCGCCACTCGCTCACGGCGAGTCTCCCGCGCGAGCATCTACCGAATCCTCGAGGAGCTCGAGCAGATCGGGATGGTCCAGCGACTTGACATCGGCCGCGGCATGATGCGCTACGAACCCGTCCGGCACGGGAGCGGACACCATCACCATCTCGTGTGCGACCGATGCGGACGTCTGCAGCCGTTTTCCGACGACGCCCTCGAGCGCGCGATCGAGCGCCTCAGCGATCGCGTGCCATTGGCCGTCTCCGAGCACGAGGTCGTGCTGCGCGGCGCCTGCGATTCGTGCGCTGACTGACTGCTCGAGCAGGCGCGTTGCGTCAGTTCTCGCCCCCCCACTTGGCCGCCCTCACCGTGATGGTGCTGGCCGGCGGGCTCGGCGTGTGGGGCGCGCGCCGCCATCCCGGCCGGTGGGTCGAGCCCGCCGCGCGCGTGCTGGCGCTCGTGATTCTCGCGGCCTGGGCCGGTGAGTACCTCGCGGACGTGATCCTCGGCATCTGGTCGGTCAAGTACGACCTGCCGCTCCAGCTCACCGACGCCGTGTCGCTCGTCTCGGCGGCGGCGCTGTGGTCCCGGCGGGCGCCACTCGTCGAGCTCGTCTACTTCTGGGGACTGTCGGCGTCGCTGCAAGCGGTGCTGACGCCCGACCTGGCGTACAGTTTTCCGAGCGTCTTCTACTTCACCTACTTCGGGTATCACGTCGGCGCGGTGCTCGCCGCGCTCGTCCTCGTCTTCGGCTTGGGCATCTACCCGCGCCCCGGAGCGGTCCGGCGCGTCTATGTGGCGACCCTCGGGTGGGTGGCGGTCGCGGCGACGGGCGACCTCGCTACCGGCGGCAACTACATGTACCTGCGTTATAAGCCGGCCCACAGTTCCTTGCTCAGCTTCATGGGGCCGTGGCCGTGGTACATCGTGGCGACCGCGGCGCTCGCGCTGGTCATGCTGCTCGCCCTGGGGGCGATCGCCCGTGGCGTGCGCCGGCTCGATCAGCGGGGCCCGAGCGCGCGAGCGAGCACGCTCGCGTGATCGCCGTGTGGATCATCCGTCTATTTATTGGCTAATTAGGCTACTGACCGTCTAGCCTGTCGAGGAACGAAGGCAGGCAGCGCATGCTGTGCTGTCACAGGCTCACTCGAGTAGTGCTCCTCCACGAGGGACGAACACCATGATTATTCTCGCGACCTTGGTCATCCTGGCGATGTCCACGCTCACCGCCAAGCTCAACGCCAATATCTCCAGGATTGGCCGCCCCGGCCGCCGCCGCGCGGATTCCCCGGTAGCGGGTATGGGATCGCCGGTAGCGGGTATGGGATCGCTGCCGTCGACCTTGCGTGCCGTGCCGGACGATCTCGAGGGGTCGCCTGCCCGGATCGAGGAGGCCCCGAGCGTGAGCGTTGTCATTCCCACGCTCAACGAGGAGGGGAGCCTGTCGTGGGTGCTCGAGAACCTGCCCGCGAGGGTGGATGAGGTGGTGCTCGTGGACGGTCTCTCGACCGACGCGACGGAGTTGCTCGCCCGGCGGATGCGCCCCGATGCGGTGATCGTGCACCAGCATCGGCGGGGCAAGGGCGCCGCGCTCCGCGCCGGGTTTGCCGCTGCGACCGGGGACATCATCGTGATGATCGACGCGGACGGGAGCACCGACCCGCGTGAGATGGGTCGCTTCGTCTCCGCGCTCGAGGACGGCGCGGATTTCGTCAAGGGCTCGCGCCACATGAAGGAAGGCGGCTCCGCTGACTTCACGCTTCTACGCTCGGCGGGCAACAAGGCCTTCGTCCTGATGGCCAACGTGCTCTACGGATCGCACTTCACCGACATCTGCTACGGCTACTGCGCCTTCTGGCGTCATCACGGTCCGGCCCTCGCGCTGACCGCCGATGGGTTCGAGATCGAGACCCAGCTTGTCCTCGGCGCGATCAAGGCGGGCCTCGAGATTCGCGAGGTACCGAGCTTCGAGCTCGAGCGCCGCGCCGGGACATCGAATCTCAACGCCGTCAGCGATGGCCTGCGCGTGCTGCGAACGATGCTTGGCCAGGGCGACCTACGTCGCGACGGCGACGGCGCCCATTTCATCCTGCGGAAGATCCATCTGCCCGTCTGGAGCACCGATCGTGTCCCCAGCGAGGGCGAGCGCCGCCGCGTCGATCGGCGTCGGTTCGATCGCACGGCCTTCTACTCCGGCCCCGAGCAGCGCCGAGGCGAGCGCCGCGACACGATCGGTACCGTCGTCGCCTACCGCGCCGAGTACGAGCCCATTCCGCAGGACCCCGCCGTCGCAGCCTGAGCTCTCGATGGCGCCCACGATCACGGCGCTGCGATCGCTCCCTTGGGGTCGCGATCCACCTCAAGCCCGCTGCGCCGCGGCTGAGACGGGGCTCAGGGCCCCGGCTTAGCCCCCGAGTGCTTGCAGAGCCGCGCCGTGCAGCCGGAGCGTCTGCCACTCAGTGAGCGTCTCGGCGCCGAGTGCCGCGTAGAACTGCAACGCCGGCTCGTTCCAGCCGAGCGCCGACCACTCGAGGCGCGCGCAGCGGCGCTCCACGGCGACGGCGGCCACGTGCGAGAGCAGCTGGCGCCCGATCCCGCCGCGCCGGTGCTCGGGGACGACGAACAGATCCTCGAGCCACAGCCCGGGGCGGCAGACGAAGGTGGAGAAGGTGTGGAAGAAGAGGGCAAAGCCGACCGGGCTCGAATCGACCTCGGCGATCACCGCCTCGGCGTGGGGGCGGGGGCCGAACAGCGCCGTCTCGAGGAGCTCCCGCGTGCCGGTGACCTGGTGCCTCAGATGCTCGTACTCGGCGAGCGCGACGATCAGCTCGTACACGGTGTCGACGTCGCTGCGCTCGGCCGGGCGCAGGAGGGGTGTGCTGTCGCGTTCGCTGGGCATGGCGCGAAACCTTAGTTGTCGATGCGGCGGGCCACCCACCCGAGCGGAGCCGAGCGGGCGCTGCCGGGAGGAGCGGATCACGTCGCAGCGAGCCCTGAGCCGACCCAGTCCGGTGGGCCGCTCGTGCCCGGGGGTGCGAAGAAGTAGCCGCCGCCGACAGGTGTGATGTAGTCGACCATCGGCTCTGGAGTCAGCCGCGTCTGGATGGTCGCGAACTGGCGGTCGGGATCCTGGTTGAAGGCAATGAAGAGCAGGCCATCGTCGAGGTCGCCGGCCTCGTCGACGCCGCGGTGATAGTTGTACCCGCGGCGGAGGATGCGCTGGTTGGCGGTCGTCGGCGTGCGGGGGTTAGCCAGGCGAATGTGTGCGTCGAGCTTGATTCGCCGGCCGTCGGGATCGGATGGGTAGTCGGGATCCTCGAACTCGCCGTCACCGCCGAGCGGAGCACCGGACACGCGGTAGCGGCCGATCATCTGCTCTTGCTCGAGCATGCCGACGCGGTCCCAGAACTCCACGTGCATACGGATCGTGCGTACGACCTGATAGGTCCCGCTGGTCGCCCAGCGGGGCTCGCCCGAGCCCGGCTGCACCCAGATCAGCCGGTTCATCAGCACGGCGTCGGTCACGTCCGGATTGGCTGTTCCGTCGCGAAACGCGAACAGGTTGCGCTTGTTGCTGCGCGGCGTTGGCCCGCGCGCGGCGCTCTGGAAGCCGTCGAGCGTCCAGCGCACGACGAGCTTGCCGGCCGTCGCGCGCAAGATCTCGCGAACGGTGTGGATCACCGTGTCGCGATGGTTCGCGCACACCTGAACGAGCACGTCTCCGCCGCTGCGCGTCGGGTCGATGTTGTCGTTGGGGAAGTTCGGCATCTCGACCAGCCGCTTCGGGCGCAGGTGCCCGAGCCCGTAGCGATCATCGAATAGTGCCGCGCCGAACGCCACCGTCACCGTGAGCGCGTCGGGGGCGTCGTACGCGCCGAGGATGCCCGAGTCCGGCGGGGGATCGTCGACCTCGGTGACGCCCACCGGGTCGCCGTGCATAAGCCGGCGTGCTTGCGCCGAGAGGGCTTGCAGCCCCTCGAAGAGCACGGCGCCATTGGGTGCGATCGAGTCGAGGGCAAGCATCGTCATGTGATCCTGAGCGGGCGTCAGAACACCGGACTGGTGGGCTCCGTCGAACGGAATCCGCGTCGCGAGCTCGTCCGAGAGCACGCTGTGAGCCTGTTCGGTCGCGCTCGGCCGCTTGGCCGAAGCGTCGCTCGCGGACGTGCCCACACCGACCCCGACGGCGCCCGCGCCGGCGGTGATCAGCGAGCGGGTGAGGAAGGTGCGGCGATCGAGCGGACTCACTGACCCGCGGGGATGTTGGGGATTTCGGGGAGCGCCGCCGCCTCGAGCGAGCCGGGCAGTTGCTCGAGCGCGCCGAGTGCGCCGGCGAGCGTTCCGTCGACGAGCTCGCGCTGCGTGATGCTCAACTCGGCGAGTGTCGGCCAGGTGCCATGGTGCTCACGGCGGACCTTGGCCAGCGCGGAGCTCAGCAGCAGCAGCTCGTTCTGCACCTCGACGAGGGTGTTGTCGCGTCCCCCCAACAGCGGTCTCAGGGTGCGGACCACCTCGTCGGTCGCGACGAGTCCCGCGGCAGTGCCAAGCACGCCTTCGCCGCTCCACGGCACGTCCATGCCGCTGAGGAGATCCCGCTGGGCATCCTCGAGGATCTCGTGCGAGCGCGTAGCGTAGACGAGCGGCGTGATCTGAACGCCGGGCAAGACCCGACGGAGCTGTGCGACGTCGACCGCGAGCAGGTTGCTCCAGCGGACGAGCGAGTGCGGCGGCTGCCCGGTCCACAGCCCCATCTCGATCCGGTGCAGACCGCTGAAGTGCGGACTCGAGGTACCGCCGGGTACACCGCCGGGCATGCCGTCGATCTCCTGGTCGAGCGAGCCGAACAGGCCGTACACCGCGCCCAGATGCAGATAGGCGCTCCACGTATCCCGCCACGCCGACTCGGCCGCGGCGCGATTGCCCGCGCGGAGCGCAGCGCCGAGCACGGCGGTCTCGTGAGACACCCGCACGAGCCAGCCGGCGGCGTATCGCTTGTAGGCGCTCACGGGTCCCCGGAACGCCGCCGGCGCCAGCGGGGAGAGGTCGGAGATCATCTGGCCGCTGCGATTGATTCCCTGGTCCTCCTGCTGGCCGATCTCGGTGCCGTATATCTTCGCCGGCGTCGTGGTTCCATAGACCCGGGTGATCCGGACGCCGAGCGGATCGCTGGGGTTCGCCTGTGCAACCAAGCGGTGGACGGAGAACGGCCGCGAGCCTCCGAACAAGCCGGCTGGGCTCAGCGCCGACCCGACCAGCGCCACGGCCACGAGTGCGCCAACCGCGACGAGCGCGACGAGCGCGGCGAGCGCGGCGAGCGCGGCGAGCGCCAGTCTTCCCTTCCCCGAGCGCTGCGTGGGACGCATTCGCTGCAGCGGGAATCGAGGTACGAAGGTCGCCATAGGAAGACTCGGGGGCAAGCAGCGTCGGACGGCCCGCTCCGTGCGAGCCCGGATTCTTATCACCGCGATCGAGGGCGATCGGGGCGCCACCGCCTCGGCTACCAAAAAGCAACAACGTGGTTACAACGCGATCACGTGGACGGCGGGCTGCGTGACGAGGATGCCCATCGTGCCGTCGTCCGGGCGGCCGACGCGGCGCTTACGACGGCCGCTCATCACGGATAAGGAGGGGGCCTTGCGCCACCACAAGAAGCTCCTCGCAAGCGTGCCGGTAGCGCTCGTGGCCGGAGCGGCAGTGATCAGTCTGGGGAGCTCCAGTGCAGCGAGCCCCAACGCATTGCCGCAGCCAACGACGCCAATTAAGCACGTCGTCGTGATCTTCGACGAGAACATCTCGTTCGATCATTACTTCGGCACGTATCCGAACGCCACCAATCCGCCCGGCGAGCCGGCATTCCACGCGTTGCCGGGGACGCCTTCTGTCAATGGTCTGAGCGCCGGCCTGCTGACGAACAACCCGAACGAGGACAACCCGCAGCGACTGGACCGCAGCCAGGCCCTGACCTGCGATCAGAATCACGGCTACTCGGCCGAGCAGGAAGCCGCTGATGGCGGACTGATGGACATGTTCGTCCAGAAGACGACGGGCAGCGGTTGCACGCAGAGCACGACGCCGGATAAGAGTAGCTACGGACCGACCGGCATCGTCATGGACTACTACGACGGCAATACGGTCACGGCGGAGTGGAACCTGGCGCAGCACTTCGCGCTCAGCGACAACTTCTATGACACGCAGTTCGGCCCCTCGACGCCGGGAGCGATCAACCTGGTCAGCGGGCAGACCAACGGCGCCGTCGTGCATGGCGGCACGTCTTCGAACGTGGCCAACGGGACATTGTTCGGCGACGGCGAGCCCTACTACGATCAGTGCAGCAACAACACCACCGCGATCAACGCCGACGGCACGCCAGGCGGCGTGACGGTGTCGCTGACCGGCAAGAACATCGGCGACCTGATGAACAGCGCCGGAGTCACGTGGGGTTGGTTCCAGGGCGGGTTCACGCCCGGGGCGACCGTCCCGGCCGGGACGGGCGCCGACATGCTGCCCGACGCGGGCTCGAGCACGACCTATAGCGAGGGCCCGGTGGCGCGTCCGGCGTGCAACAACTCGGACGAGAACATCGGCGGAGCGAGCATTCAGGACTACGTCGAGCACCACGAGCCGTTCCAGTACTACGCCGACACCTCGAACCCCCAGCATGTCTCTCCAGCGTCGGTCTCCGACGTCGGCTACAGCGACCCGACGGGCACGCCCGCGGACCAGGCCGTCAACCACCAGTACGACATCTCCTGGTTCTCCGAGGCACTCAAGCACGGCAACCTGCCGCAGGTCTCGTTCCTCAAGCCGCCGGCGTACGAGAACGGACACGCCGGCAACTCCGACCCGCTTGACGAGCAGCGTTTCCTGGTCGACACGATTGACCAGATCGAGCAGTCGAAGTACTGGCCGAACACGGCGATCATCATCACCTACGACGACTCGGACGGCTGGTACGACCACGTACTCGGTCCGATCGTCAGGCCGTCCGAGGACACCGTCGACGAGCTCGACGGCCCTGGCAAGTGCGGCAGCTCGGCGACGCCGCCGGCGCAGAACGATCGCTGCGGCGTCGGTCCGCGGCTGCCACTGCTCGTGATCTCGCCATGGGCGCGTGAGAACTACGTCGACAACACGTTCACCGAACAGGCATCGATCACCAAGTTCATCGAGGACAACTGGAACCTCGGGACCATCGGCAACGGGTCGGCGGATGCGACCGCAGGGAGCATCGACGGGATGTTCGACTTCAGGTCGCACGCCCGGCGGGCGCCCGCGATCATCATGAACGACTCGACGGGCGAGATCATGCGCACGATCTGGGCGCCGGGAGGGGGGGGCTGGGGCCCCGGCGGTAGCAGCGGTCCCACTGGGCCGCACGGAGGCGCAGGACCGTTCACGTGCGCGATCAGCGGTCAGTCGCCGCGGATCGGCGTGACCTGCAGCGCGGCGGCGCTCGGGTCGACGGCGTCCGAGGCCAAGGCGAAGCTGAGCAAGCAGACGATCGAGGTGCTCTTGCACCGCGACGGCAGGCTCGCGGCAAGCGCCAAGGGACGTCTCGGCAAGAGGATCAAGATCCGGGCACGGCTGCACGGCACATACACGCTTGCCGTCGATGCCGGAGGACAGGTCGACATCGTGCGCACCGTCAGGATCTCCTAGCCGGTCAGAGCCATCCGATCAAGGCGGGGGTGCCCAGGTGGGCACCCCCGCCGTCGTTCCGGGACCGGAGCTCCGACGCACTTTCGCCGCGTCAGTCCGGCTGCGGTCGCTCGATCTCCCGCTTGAGGATCTTGCCCGTCGGGCCCTTCGGGAGGTCGGCGACGAACCAGACGTACCGCGGGTACTTGTATGCGGCAAGCTGCGCCTTGACGTACTCGCGGAGCTCGTCAGGCGTCGCGTCCGCGCCGTCCGTGAGTGCGATGGCGGCGCCCACCTCCTCGCCGAGCTCGTCATCGGGGACGCCGACGACGGCGACCTCGCGCACGGCCGGGTGCTCGTAGAGAATCTCCTCGATCTCGCGGGGATAGACGTTGTAGCCGCCCCGGATGATCATGTCCTTCTTGCGATCGACGATGAAGAAGTAACCGTCGTCGTCGACCTTGGCCAGGTCGCCGGAGTGAAACCATCCGCCGCGAATCGCCTCCTCTGTCGCGTCGGGGCGGTTCCAGTAGCCCTTCATCACGTTGTGGCCGCGGATCACGATCTCGCCGACCTCGCCGGCGGGCAGGTCGCGGTCCTCGTCGTCGACGACCTTCATCTCGACGCCTTCGACCGGCGTTCCGATCGAGCCGGCCTTGCGCTCGCGGTCGGGGTGATTGAAGGATGCGACCGGCGAGGTCTCGGATAGGCCGTAGCCCTCGAGCACCTTACAGCCGAACTTCTCCTCGAAGCCGCGCATCAGCTCGACGGGCATCGCCGCGCCCCCCGAAGCACAGACCACCAGCGTCGAGGTGTCGAAGCTCGAGGCATCGGGGTGGTGGAGGATCGCGTTGTACATCGTCGGTACACCCTCGAACACCGTGACCCGGTCGCGCTCGATGATCGAGAGCGCCTTCCCCGGGTCAAAGCGGGGGATCAGCGTCAGCGTCCCGCCGCCGACGATCGTGGCGTTCAGCCCGCAGGTCTGGCCGAAGGAGTGAAACAGCGGCAGCGCGCCAAGCGCCACCGCCTCGGCGCCGAGGCCGAACAGGCCCTGCGAGATCTCGCAGTTGCGCCTCAGGTTGGCGTGTGTCAGCTCGGCGCCCTTGGGGGTGCCGGTCGTGCCCGATGTGTAGAGGATCACCGCGGTGTCCGAGTCGCCGGTGTCCGCGACGTCAGCGCGGGGCTGCGCCGCCGCGAGCAGCGCTTGGAACTCCCCCGGCGCGACCAGCACGCACGGCACGCCGGCATCCCGCGCTCCCGCTTCCGCGTCCTCGGCGAATCCGTGCCAGGCGAGGAGCAGCTCGGCCTCGGGATCGCGCAGATAGAACGCGACCTCGCGTCGCTTCAACAGCACGTTCATCGGTACCACGACGCCACCCGCGCGGAGCACGCCGTAGTAGCAGACGGCGAAGTGGGGAACGTTCGGCAGCATGATCCCGACGCGGTCGCCTGGCGAGATCCCCCGCTCCCCGAGCAGACCCGCGATCAGCGCGCTCGCGCCGTCGAGCTGTGCGTACGTCATCTCGGCCTCGTCGAGCTTGAGCGCGACCCGGTCGGAGTCACGGGCGGCGGACGCGGTGAGGATGGCGGCGAGGTTCATGGGGCGCAAGACCATAACCTAGTGGCCGTCAACAGATCATCACTAACGTCTTCGTCCGTGCCCCACCGTCGCCTCGCCGCGCTGCTCATCCTTGGCCCCCTCGCGCTCGCGCCTTCGGCCCTCGCCCACATCCGCTTGGCCGGCGAGTTCACCATGACCGGGCGGATCACGGTCGACGACGACGTTCCCGGCGAGCACGTCGGGGAGCGGGTGACGAGAATGTGGGACTTCTTGGCGCCGTGTCCGACGGGGCAATGCCGGACCGAGAAGCTGGTGCGGAGCCGAGCGACGGGGGAGGACAGGCTGACGCTCAGGCGCAAGCACGGAGAGTTCAGCCACTGGGTCGGAAAGGGGAGCTTCTACGCGCCATTGCGTTGTGGTGCGCGGATCTACGCACGTGGTGAGCACGTCTCGTTCACGATCGCCGTGCGGATCAGCGGCGTGGAGATCGTCGACGGTATGCCGGTCGCGGCTTCGGTGCAGGCCAGCTACGTCAACGGCCGGCGCACGAACCTGACGCCGTGCGTCGCGGTGCTCGGGCGTGACGCGGCGGTGTACACGGGGAAGCTGGTCAGCTACCCCGTGTATCCGTAGAAGCTCCCGTCTATCCGTAGAAGCTCACGCCCGCACCGGCCCGATCCGGATCGATGTCAGCACCCGGTTGAGTGAGTCGAGCTGCGGCCGGCGGTCCGCTCGCGACGGCGCGGCGGCGATCACGACGTACAGGCAGAACGGGCGGCGCGAGGCGGTGAAGAAGTGCTGTGTGGCGGACTGGCCGGGGCGCGCGTGGGCGAGCTTGCGTGACGAGAAGCTCGTGGGGTCGAGCGGCCGTGGGATCCGTCGCGGAGCGAAGAGGCCGACGCCGGGCTCGAGCCCCGCGCCGGGTAGATACTCGGTGAGCGCGAGGAAGCTCCCGCCGGCGGGGATCGCCCCGGTGCTGGCATCGCCGAAGGAGGAGTCGTCGAGCGCGACCGCGAACGTACCCGCGTGGAGCGTCGCGCCGCCTCCGGTGAGGCGGAAGATCCTGCCGCTCCACCCGTGCGGAAGCTCCGCGGCGATCCCGTGTGCCTCGATCGTCACGAGAGCCCACCGACGATTGCGGCGGCCGTGATCGCGCCGAGGGTGGCGAGCCCGGCGGTGCGGACCGGCGCTCGCCAGCGCCTCAGCCGTGCGTGGAGCGCGATCAGCTGCTCCGGCCGGCGCACACCCGCCGTGGTCAGCAGGATCAGGCCGCGGACGCCTCCAAAGCACCCGAGCACAAGGGCGCCGAGCGCCGGCTTGCCTGTCGCCACGGCCGCGATCACCGCAACGTAGAGCGCCGCCGAGCTGACCACGGTGGTGATTCCGACCCCAAGCTGTGCGCCGTAGCCGAGTCCGTACACCCATCCCCTGAAGGCGAGGAGCCAATCCTCGTTCACCTGCCTGCGGGGACCGGGAACGCGATCGGCCCGGGCGTCGAGCGCCACCGCGCCCAGCGCCAGGACCGCGAGCGCGGCCCGTCGCGCAGCGAGGTCAAAGGAGCCAGGCAACGCCACCGCTCCCAGTTCACCCGCGACCGCGCCAAGCGCCGCTCCGGCGATCGTCGCGCCGAGGATGAACGCGGTCACCGTGATCCCCCAACGACCGTGGCGGCCCCGCTCGCCGAGCGGGGTGATGCTCGCGAGCATCGACTCGCCTCACGGCGACCAGGCCGACCGAATCGCGCCCGCGACTGCCGCAATGCAGCCGAGCACGACGAGCTCGGTCACTCGGCCCGCGCGCCGCTGCCGCCCGGGTACAGGCTCGGATCGCCGGGCGCGATCCCAGCAGCGGCGAGCCTCGCCTCGATCCGCTCGGCGCGCCCCCCGCCGCCGGCAGGCTCGCTCGTGTCCTCGATCGCGTCCGTGAGCAGCGACTCGAGCGCAGCCCACGTGGTCGCCACTCCCTCGCCGCGCACGCTGCCGTCGACCAGCACGAAATAGGGGGCACCAGGCACGCCGTATTCCTCGTAGGCGTGTGAGGACATCACGACCGTCACGCCTGCCGGCGCCAGCGCCCGCAACCGCGAGGGACTCTCGCGGGTCGGATCGTGCGTCACGACGAGCAGTCCGAGCTCGCCGGGCAGCTCTCGCTCCCCGAGCCGCTCCCAGAAGCGGTGGCAGGTCGTGCATCCGCTCGAGAGGAACGCGACCAGCATCGGCGCCGCGGTCGAGCCCCCGAGCGAGAGCTTGATCGCGCCGCCGTCGGGGGTCGTGCCGGCGATGTCGGGTGCCGGTGCGCCCCGATCACGGCGGGGGGCTCCCGGGGCCGGGCCGGCGACCGCCGCCCCGGCGTCGTCACCCGCAGCGGCGGGGCCGAGCCGGCGGAGGATCTCGGCGTGGCTTCGGAGCAGGCCGGCGACGAGGACCACGAGCAGGACGAGCAGCACGGTCTCGCACGCGATCAACGCCGTCATCACGCCCCCCCGCCACCGGGCAGCTCGACCGCGAGCCCGTGGAGGCAGGACGACTCGTGGCTGCAGACGCCGTTGTCGATCATCACCGTCCCGTTGCAGTTCAGCTCCGCGGCGCTCGCCGGGTTCTGGCAGATCACGAGTCGGCACACGACCTCGGTCGTGAACGCGACGTCGGTGTTGCACTGGCCGTAGCGGAACAGGTTGCAGTCGATGACCCGTCGCGCGCAGTCGCCGTTCGCGCACTGGCAGCCGCCGGGGAAGGGGATGCCGGGGATCCGGTTGCAGTCGAGGTAGTAGCGCACGCCTTGCTCCTCGCAGAGGCCGCCGCCCTGATAGTCCGTGCACATCCACCAGCCGCCCACGTAGGTGCCCGCCGGGCAGCGGTTGTGGCCATGCTGGATCTCGCAACAGAAGGCGCTGTAGCCGTCGTTGCAGAGGCTGTCGCCGGGGCAGTCGGCGGAACGAAGTACCGCCCACGCGGTTCCAGGCCGGACGAGGTAACGGATCGGCGCGACCGCGAAGGCGGCGCCGGCGAGCGCCGATCGTCCGATCAGGCCGCGCCGCGTCGTGCGACGCTCTATCAGGCCTCCGAGCGCCCGCGCGAGTCGTTCGCTCACCGCGGCCTCCACGCGCTCCATGCCGCCGGCAGCTCGGTGTAGGCGAGCACAGTCGCGTAGGCGGCACCGGCGATCCCGAGCGCGAGTGGCCCGATCACGCCGGGGGGACCCGTCAGCAGCCATGCGATCCCGTGCGGCGCCGCTGCGACGCCGGCGACGGCAACGAGCGCGAGCGCGAGGCTCAGCCAGACGTGGGCCGCCGTCGTGGGCGCGTCCTCTGCGCCGAAGCAGCCACACGCCGCCTCGCGGCGTGCCAGCGTGCGGGCGACGAGCGCGAGCAGCACGTAGATCGCCGCGAGCAGCCCGGATGCGGCGCGACCGGGCGCGAGCAGAACGAGGGTCGCGAGCGCGAGCTCGCCGGAGGCGAGAGTCCGGACCGCGCCCTCGGGGACGGACACGCCGGCGGCGGCGAGAGCTCGCTTCGCGGCGCTCGGGGAGCGGAGCTTGGCGACGCCGGCGATGCCGAGCACGATCGCGGCCACGGCGATCGGAGCGGTCAGGACAGCGGCCACCGGCCGGCCTCGATCATCGTTCGCCCCAGTCTTCGCGCCGCATACGCTGCGTTTCCACGCACCGAATCACGGTAGCACCCCCGATCCCACCAGGTCCCGAGGGCAGGGCCGGATGACGGTCGGCCATTCGGGGTATACGTGTGAGCAATGGCCCCCCGACTACGGCCAGGAAATCCTGCGACCCGAGGGTGGTAAAGGCATGAGATCCGGACTCGGCAGCGTCATCTATCTCGTGATTGGTGTGTTCCTGGCATCCTCACACCACTACTTCGAGCACGTCAGGACGCTGCGGCCCGTCCTATCAGCGCTCCTGGCTGTCGGCCTGTGGCCGCTCCTGCTCGTGGGTATCAACCTCCACATCAAGTAGCCGCATCACCGGAGGGGGCCCGGAATTCCAGGTCGAGGAGCTCCTGGTAGAGACCGACGGAGGCCCTTCCGATCCGCTGCACGATCGCTTCCTCGCCAGGTCCGGCTGCCACGACCGGCAGCGAGATGACACCGTGCCGGCCGACGTTGACGATCAGCTCCCGGGCCACTCGATCGGCGACCTCGCGCCAGCCTGGCGGTCGCCCAGCCTTCTCGATCGCCGCGCCACCGTCGGTCACCGACACCCGGTGCTCGCGGCGCAGGATGCGCACGCACACGGGGTCTCCCGGCCGGTACTCAAGTCCGGTGTCGAGAACGATCTCGCTGCGGGCGTGGGCAATCCGCTCCAGCCGCTCGGCGGCGGCGTCCGTTTCGTCGTCAGGCTGTTTCATCACGCGAACGAGGAGCTGCTGTTCGTGATCTCCGGAGCTCCGTCGCGACGCCGCGGGCCCGACGAGGAGCGTGTTCTCGAGGCCGGAGAAGTGGTGGGCTTCCCGGTCGGACTCGTCAGCGCGACGCCGGTGACCGCCGCCTTGTAGCTAGAGGAGGTCTTGCTTGCGGTGCCTCTGCGCTTGCTCCTGCTCGCGCACGGTGCGAAGCTTGCGAGCTTCCTTGTGTGCCCGTTCGTTGCGCTGGGCGATTTCCTTCGTGAGATCGCTGAAGGCTGCACCAGACGTCGACCGTCCCGGCCCTGGTTCATGGGTCTGCTTCGTCATGCCTGCACTCCTCGTCGCTCCCTAGGAAGGCTCCGCCACAGGAAGAATGCGAGAGCACGACACTCAGCGGTGGAGCTACCCTTCACAGTCTAACGGGCCGGCTGGTCGGCCCTTGTGCCCATCGCCAGCACCGGGGGCGTGCTCGAGGAGCTGAGGGAGCCGCGAGAGTCGCTGTCCGGGAAAATCCAGACGACCAAAGGATCAACGATACGTGCCTGCATCTTCTGAACACAGACCCACGGCCTCCGGCGAGCTCACCGCGCCCGCGGGGGAGCTCGAGCTCTGTTACGAGACCTTCGGCGTCCCCGAGGCCGCGCCGCTGCTGCTCGTGATGGGCCTGGCCTCGCAGATGATCCTGTGGGACGACGAGTTCTGCGAGCTGCTCGCCGCTCGGGGCTTCTGGGTGATCCGGTTCGACAATCGTGATGTCGGTCGCTCGACGATCATGCGCGGGACGCGAATCCCCAGGCGCTGGCAGCTGCTGACCCGCAGCGCGAGTGGCGCGGCCTATTCCTTGGATGAGATGGCGGCCGACACGGTGGGTCTGCTCGATCACCTTGGGATCGGCGCCGCGCACGTCGTGGGCGCCTCGATGGGCGGGATGATCGCCCAGCTGATCGCCATCAACCATCCCGATCGGGTCCTGTCGCTCGTCTCGATCATGTCCACCACGGGGGACCGGCGCGTCGGTCGTCCCGACCGGCGGGTGGCGCTGTGGATGCTCCGCAAACCCCGCGGCGACCGCGAGGGCTACATCGCGGAGCAGGTCGACACGTACCGCGCTATTGGATCACAGGGGTTTGAGTTCGAGGAGGAGTACAAGCGCGAGCGGGCCGGACGCTGCTTTGATCGCGGGATTCATCCCGCCGGCAGCGTCCGGCAGATGGCCGCGATCGGGGTGGCGCCCGACCGCACCCCGTTGCTGGGACGAGTGCGCGTCCCCACGACGGTGATCCACGGCGACGTCGACCCGCTCGTCAACGTCTCTGGGGGTCGCGCCACCGCGCAAGCAATCCCTGGCGCCAAGCTCCTCATCATCGCCGGCATGGGACACGACCTACCGCGCGAGCTGTGGTCGCAGATCATCGACGCGATCGTGCAGAACACCGGCGGCTGACGTGCGCACGTTCAATCTCCTGGCACCGGAGTTCGATCACACCTCGGAGCGCGAGCGGTACCAGTGGCGTGGCGCACACGTCGGGCGGGCGCTCGGCGCGGATCAGATCGGAGCCCGCCTCTATGAGCTCGGGGATGGTCAGCGGAGCTGTCCGTACCACTTCCATCACGGGATCGAGGAGTGGCTGCTCGTGGTGGCGGGCACGCCGCTCCTCAGAACTCCCGACGGCGAGCGCGTCCTCCGGCCCGGTGACGTTCTCTGCTTTCCCGTCGGATCCGCCGGGGGACATCAGGTGACCGGCCCGGGAACGGTCCTGATCGTCTCGGAGAATCGCGCTCCCGACCTCGTCGAGTATCCGGACAGCGGCAAGGTCAGCATGCCACCCTCAGGCAGGACCTTCCGCAATGCTGACGCCGTCGACTTCTGGGACGGCGAATGACCGAGCCGCGGAACGTCCACGACGTCGCCGTCGAGGGTGATCCCGGCGACCCGGCGGGGTACCGTTCTCGGTTCGCTCGCCTCGGCCCGAGCATCGGCGCCGAGAGGCTCGGCGGCTCGGTGTACGAACTCGACCCGGGGGACAGCATCTGCCCATACCACTATGAGTGCGTCGAAGAGGAGTGGCTGGTCGTCCTCACCGGAGCGCCAACCCTGCGCGACTCGGAGGGCGAGCACGAGCTCGACCCGGGCGACGTCGTGTGCTTCCGCGTCGGGCCCGAGGGCGCCCATAAGGTGACCAATCGTTCGGACACCGTCGTCAGGATCCTCATGCTGTCGACGATGCCGGGGAACGACCTCAGCGTCTGTGTCTACCCCGACAGCAACAAAGTCGGTGTTTGGCCCTGGCCCGGCAAGCGCTTACGGCTGACCGATTCTCTCGATTACTGGGACGGCGAGATCTCGACGAGATGAGCGAGGATGTCATGGCCGCGGGCGAGGACGGGATCGTCGTCGGAGAGGACCGAGTGGCGCGCTGCTGGTGGGCGGACTCCGCCCCCGAGTACCGCGCCTATCACGACACCGAATGGGGCTTCCCCGTTTCCGACGATGTGCGTCTGTTCGAGAAGATCAGCCTGGAGGGGTTCCAGGCCGGCCTCTCATGGCTGACGATCTTGCGCAAGCGAGACGCGTTCAGGCGGGCGTTCGTCGGCTTCGAGTTCGAGCGGATCGCGCGTTTCGGCGAGCGTGACGTCAGTCGCCTGCTCGCCGACGCGGGGATCGTGCGCCACCGTGGAAAAATCGAGGCGGCGATCAACAACGCCCGCCGGGTCATCGAGCTGGTCCAGGCCGAAGGGTCCCTCGCGCATTATGTGTGGCGCTTCGAGCCCGAGGCGCAGACCCGGCGGCTCGACCGCGCCGGGCTAGCCGAGCGCGGGCTCACGGTGGAGTCGCATGCACTCGCCAAGGACTTGAAGCGACGAGGGTGGCGGTTCGTCGGGCCGACCACCGTGTACGCGTTCATGCAGGCCATGGGGCTCGTCAACGACCATCTCGACGGCTGCGCCGCGCGGGTCGGCGTCGACAGCGCTCGGGAGCGCTTCGATCGGCCCTAGCAAGTGGTGCCACGTCGTGTCCAACGGGGATAGCCTCGCGGACGTGCTCGGCCGCCTCGGCCGCGAGGGTCCCAGAGCATCACTCAGGTCAGTCGCAGGCCACCGTCACAGGGAAGGACGACTCCGGTGATGAAGGCGTTCTCGACGAGGCCGACGATCGCCTGGGCGACGTCGTCGGCAGAGCCGAGTCAAGTCCTCGAACGTGCGGTCGCACGAGGCGAGCTCAGCCGCGCCGACGCCGCGATCGCCCTCGACCTGGTCTACGGCTCCCTGTGGTACCGGCTCATCTTCGACATCGGACCCCTCAACAACAGCTGGGCCGACAACGTCGCACGCACGGTCACCTCAGGCGGCTCAGCCGTCCAGCCACGCTGACATCCTGGCAACTGATCCTGGACGAGCGCCACTCGGTCTATCTCGAGGTTTCTCGACGGTGCCCGCCGCGGCTAGGCGGGCGCGGCTGGGCGCGCGCTGTGGCGAAAAGGGCGGCGGTGTCGGGCTCCATGTAGTAGTCGGTGCCGCCGTCGGCGCGGCCGTCGGTCGCGATCGGAAGCACGCGGCCGAGGTGACGGCAGTAGCGGCCGGGCCAGGCGAGGATGCCGGCGACTCCGTGAGCGCCCTTCTCCAGCCCGAGGTGCTTCGCGATGTCCTCGCCACCGAAGCGCTCGCCCGGTCGGTCGGCGAGGAGGTCGAACAGCTCGCGCGCCGGCGGCGCGAGCTTGCTGTACAGCCAGGCGGCCTGGTCGGCGTCTGCAGCCGACCAGGCGCGCACATCAGCATGACGCGAGCCGCGCGGGCCGCGACGTCCGCGGCCCGCGAACGGGGGCGGCGTTCCGGGCTCGGCCGCCAGGAACGCTGCGAACCAGGCGTAGAACTCCGGTACGCGCTGCTCAGGAACCGCGACCGTGACCGCCTTGTCGGCCATCAGACCTCGGTGGTCTGGGCCGGTTGGCTGGTGGCCCCGGCGGGCTCGGTGGCCTCGCGGCGGCCGGCGCAGCCGTGCCCGTGGTGGCCGCGGTGCGGCCGACCGTGTCGTCCCCTGCGCGCCCGGCCGGCTGAGCCGGCGAGGAAGCGCCCAAAGAACGCATGGAACTCAGCGATTCGGTCCTCGGGGACATCCACGATGACCTGCTGGTACTTGGTGTTTGTGGGACTTGGATTGGTATCCATTTTTTACTCCTGTCGTTTGCTTACGCTTGCCAGCATAGCATAAGTAAATAGATAAGTAAAGGAGGCCGTGGACCCGCGCCCGATCCGCGAGATCAGACCAGGGGATACGCAATCCGACGGTGCCAGAGAGGGAGACACGCCGTGGGCGCGTCGGTAACCTGGGCGGGTGAGCGATTTGGTCGCATCCGCGGCGGCGAGGTACGCCGAGGAGAATACGAGTCCGTTCGAGGACCAGATCGCCGCCGCCGCTGCGTGGACGCAGGGCAACACTCGCTCCCCCGGAATGATGAGCGGCCTCGCGGAGGCGAGGCTGCTCGAGGCGCTGATCGTGGTCGGCGGCGGGCGTCACGTGCTCGAGATCGGAACGTTCACGGGGGTTGGCACGCTGACGATCGCGGCAGCTTTGCCGGTGGACGGACGCGTGACGACGCTCGAAGTCGACGAAGACATCGCTGCCGTCGCTCGACGCCACTTCGACGCGAGTCCGTATGGGCACCGGGTGGAGCTGATCGTGGGCGACGCACTCGAGACGATCGCCGGTCTCGAAGGACCATTCGACTTGGTCTATATCGATGCGTGGAAGGCCAATTACCCTCAGTACTTCGACGCTGTCCTCCCCAAGCTCGCCGAGCGAGGCGTGATCGTCGCCGACAACCTGTTCCGTGGCGGAGCAGCGCTCGACGCGACCGACGAGAGCGAGAGCACCGTCGGGATCCGGGAATTCGCTCGCCAAGTCCAGCAGGAGGAACGGGTGCACAATGTGCTGCTGACGATCGGGGATGGAGTGATGCTCGCGTGGCACCGCCCGGCGGGTGGGGAATAGCCACCTTCGCCGGATCGCATTCAGCGTCTGCCGGAGCCGTCACAGCCGAGTCAGCGGCGCTTGACGCCGTATCCTCCGGTCTCGAGGCATCGTGAGTCTGCTTGCGTATCTGATCGTTCTGGCCGCCTCTGGCCTCGTCGTCGGTGGCCTTGCCCGGTTGGCGCTGCCGGGCCCCGACCCGATGACGCTGTTTCAGACGATCGCGCTGGGTCTCGCCGGCAACTTCGTCGCAGGGATCATCGTGTGGCTGCTGTGGGCGCATCGACTGCCCGGGCTCGTCCTGTCCGTGGCGTGCTCGTCGGTCATCCTGTACTTCATCCGTCGCTCGCGGGGCGGTGGGCTCACCCGCCCGGGCGCTCCACCCGGCTGAAGCCGTCCTGACCTCGGACCGGCGGCTGCCCATCGCCGGACTCGCCCGAGTGACGGCTTTGACTGGCTCGTCGCGGCTGCTAAACAACCGGTATGGCGCAACCGCACAGAATCGGCATGCTGCTGCGTCATCAGGGCACGCCGCGCGACCGCGACGCGCGTGCACAGCTCGCCGCTGCGCTGCCCGACGCAGAAATCGGCGAACTGGACGAGATCGGAGTGTTCGAGATCACGCTCGAGGCCGAAGATCAGGACGACGCGCTGACGCGGGTGTGGGACGCGGTCGCGGCGGCAGGCGTCGATGACCACATCGTCTTCCTCGAGCATCCGGAGCTCCCGGAGCACTGGCGGCACTTGAGCCGACCGGCAAGCCCAGTGAGATGTCGGGGGTTATGGTGCTTTCTCGAGCACGAGCCGATAGTGGTCGAGGAGCTCTCGCTCGAAGCAGACCTTGTTCGCGCTGACGCCTGACGTGAAGGCGAGCCGAAAGTCGGCGCTGGTGAGCCAGCGGGGAAGAAGTTGCAGCTTCAGCAGCGTCTTTCTCAGGCTTGGCGCTCCGATCCGTCTGTTCCATTGAGTGATCGTCTCGATGTAGTCGAGCCGGCCGCTGATGCTCGAGACCAGGCGGAACCGGGGCTCGGCGCAGCGCACGATCTGCTCGTGGCCAAAGGGGAGCCATGAGCCGGGAAACTGACATCCCATCAGTGCGAGGATCCACGCGTCCGAGTTCCGCGGCGCACGGGTGCTGATCTGCTCAAGCGGGATCATGTTGCGCCCGAAGACCATGGTCTGGAGGTAAAACCTGCCTCGTGCCGGGAGCACGCTCGCGACCCGTTCGAAGATCTCGCGGTAGATCTCCTCTTGCCGTCCGGCGGCGTAGTCCTCAGGGGAGCAGAAGTGCTCGAAGGCGCCGAGGCTCGCCACGGCATCGACGCCGCCGAAGCTCTCTCGGGCCACACGCCGTGCGTCGTAGGTGTGGACGTCGAGGCCATGGCGGCGGCAGGCGGCGGCCTGTGCCGAGGACAGCGTGACGCCAACCCCTGTCGCGCCGCGGTCGCGGATGTAGTTCAGCAGTCCGCCCCAGCCACACCCGAGGTCGAGTACGTGACGGCCAGGTTCGATCCCGATCTGCTCGGCCACATAGTCGTGCTTGTGCCGTTGAGCCTCTTCAAGGCTGAGCGAGAAGTCGCCGTCGTACTTCGCCGCGCTGAAGTCCGCGAGCTCTCCCAGACTGAGTCGAACGAGGCGATCGGTCAGCGAATAGGTGAAATCGAGATCTTTGCGCTCAGCCATGGGATTCGGCGGTCCCGCGATCGGTCTTCGGTGGGTTGCGGCTTCACGTGCCTTGTGTGGGTCCGGTCGGGTCGAGGCGAGTGGAAAGAGCGTCGTACAGGTCGGTGATCTGGTGGATGACGCGAGCGGCCGCCTCGAGGTCTCGGTCGGAGAACTCCGCGAAATGCTCGCCCCAGAGCGAATCCCAGTATGCGCGCTTTCGTTCGAGTAGCTGCCACCCCGAGGGAGTCACCGAGACGTTGCAGACGCGTCGGTCCTCGGTGCTGCGGTGTCGCCGAACGACGTTGAGGGCCTCGAGTTGGTCGAGCATCGCGGTGACGGTGGCTGGGTTGAGGTCAGCGCAGCGGGCGAGCTGCCCTGCGGGCATCTCTTGCTCGCGTCCGAGCGTGGCCAGGGCACGCAGCTGGGCGTGAGTGAGCTCCCCCGGTCGGCTGTGGTCACGGCTGCGTAAGCGCCGCTCGGCGCCAAGCATTCGGGTTACCGCTCCGCGCAGGCCCTCGGTCAAAGGGCGCGACTCGGCGTTCCTCTCGGCACCCTCGTCGGCGGGCATCGGCAAGGTCATTCGCTACCAAAAAGGCTAGCTGCCAAGAGTTTGACTGTCAAGATGATTCGGGTGGGTGTTGAGGATCTCGGCAGATGGCGCGGAGCTGGGCACGAGCGGTTGGCGCTAGGCTCGGCCCGTGGCCTAGGAGCCCAGGCTCATCATCCAGCTGCCCCGAGGCGGCGCCGTGCATCGACAGCTCACCGTCCAGGCGCCCCAGGGCGTCGCCGGCGGCGAGGTGGTGGTCGAGGTCGGCCCCATCGACGCCGAGGGCAACCTCGAGCCGCCCCGCGCGGGCCAGGTCGTGCTATCCCTGCCCTCGCCCGAAGCGCTCACGCGCCAGGCCGTCGACGTTCGCCGCGTGCTCGAGGGGGCGGGCACGGGGATCGAACCGCTTGTCGTGGTGGTGGAGGCTGCCGAACAGTTGCGCGACGAGGAGCTGGCTCCGGTCCTCGACGCGGCGCGCCACAGTTTGCGGATGATCCTACGGATCATCCGCAACGCCTGATCGCTCGCACGCCGGCGGGCTCGAGACCCCTCTTGGTGATCTCTACGGGGCCGTCCTCGCCGTCGAGGGCGCCATGAGCGTGAGGCGCATGATCGGGATCCGGCGTCCCGTCTCGGCGGCGCGCTCGCGGTAGTCGGCGTAACCGCCGTATACCCGGTCCATCAGCGCGAACAGGCACTCGCGCTCGGCTTCGCGCTCGACTTCAGCGGCGATGTAGCTGCCTGATCTGCCGGAGCATGCGAGCACGGCCTCGGGGTGCGTCTTGAGGTTGTGGTACCAGCCGGGATGCCTCTCGCGTCCGAAGCTCGAGGCGACGAGGATCGCGTCGTCCCCGTCGGAGAAGTAGAGCACGGTGCTCGTTCTCGGCAGCCCGGATTTGGCGCCCGTGGTGGTCAGGTTCGCGCTGGGAAGCATCAGGCCGAGCGCGACGTATCCGCGGGAAGCCTTGAGCAGGACCGGATCGGCGCGTGCGGCGATCCTGATCGCCATCGATCGTCCTGCCTTGGTGCGGAGGAAGGCGACCAAAGCCCGGTGGGCTCGGCCGCGCGTGGCGAGCGGATCGACGTGCGGGACTCCGATCGTCGTAGACACAGGAACGCCAGCGTAGCGATGGCGGGGACCGCGAGCTTGCTGCGATGAGCAGGGCCGCGCGCGCAACGTAGTCGGCGGAGCGCGCGCCGGCTCACGCCGCGTGCGCCTACTCTTTTCAGGCATGCCACGACGCGCGTCACCGCTGATCGCATGCCTGTGCATCCTGGGCGTCGCCGCGTGGGTCCTACCGACGGCACGCTCGATCGCGAGACGCTCGGCGCCGGGCGTGCGCTCGGTGCCCGTTCCCCCGGTCGCCCGTCCAGTAGACACGTCCCACCGCGGCCATGTCGTGGGGCACGGAACCGCGGCGAGTTGCACCTCGGCAGCGGTCCTCGCCGCGGTGCGGGCCGGCGGGATCATCCGCTTCTCGTGCGGGCCCAAGCCCGTCATCATCAGGATGAGCATGACCGCTAAGGTCATGAACACCAGCCCGCAAGTCGTCCTCGATGGAGGTGGCCTGGTGACGCTGAGCGGTGAGGGTCGGCGCCGCATCCTCTATATGGACACCTGCGATCCGGCGCAGGTGTGGACGACGTCGCACTGTCAGGATCAAGCTTCTCCCCAGCTGGTCATCGAGAACCTGACGTTCACGGACGGGAACTCGACCGGCGAGCAGTTCGATGGTGGCGGCGGAGGCGCGATCTTCGCGCGCGGCGGACGACTGCGCATCGTCGACTCCGCGTTCGCCGGCAACCGGTGCGAGCGTGACGGACCGGACATCGGAGGCGGAGCCGTCCGGGCGCTGTCGCAGTACGACAACCTTCCCGTGTACGTCGTCAACAGCCGCTTCACTGGCAACGTGTGCAGCAACGGCGGCGCGCTGAGCAGCATCGGCGTCTCCTGGACGGTGCTAAACAGCCGCTTCCTCGGCAACCGCGCCATTGGCATGGGCGCCAACCCCGCCCAGGCCGGCACTCCGGGTGGCGGCAGCGGCGGCGCCATCTATAACGACGGGGATCGGATGACGCTCTCGATCGATGGCAGCAGGTTTGAGGACAACCGCGCCACTGAAGGCGGCGGCGCGATCTTCTTCGTCAGCGACGACCGCACCGGCACGATGACGATCAGAGACAGCACCCTCGAGCGCAACCGCAACGATCGCTTCCATACCGCCGGCCTCCCGGGAATCTTCTTCCTTGGGGCGCGGAGCCCGACGATCACCGACTCGGTCGTGCGATGAGCGCTTCCGGCGAGCGACGATCGCCGTCGCGAGACATCCGCGGCGATGAGCTGCGGGGCGAGGAGGACAGGAGCGCGTCGAGCAGCGCTTCGAGGTCCTCCAGGTACGTGTCGCGGTGCTGGGCCGTGCGCCAGGTGGCGGCGGCCGCGGCCAGTGTCGGATAGTCGTTCGGGTCAGGCGCGCCGCGCAGCCTTTCCTGGACACTCGGACCTTGGCGCTCGCTGCCCGCGCGCACCAGCAGCGCCCCCAGCGTGAACTGCCACATAACGCGGTACGCCCCGACGGCCTCCTCGAGCGTCAGCCCGGCGCGGCACAGGGCGACGTGGATCTCCTCGATGGCTCCCAGCACCGAGCGGGCCATCAGCCGCCGCCGGCCGAGCACCTCAGCGAGCCACGGATGATCGGCCAGCCCGTCGTACAGCGTTCTCCAGAGCACGACAATCGCCTGCCGCGAGTCGGCCGGGCGCGGCGGATACACCAACCGCGCGGCAAGCCGATCGACGAGGGCGAGCAGCAACTCGTCGTGACCGCCGACGTGGCGGTAGAGCGCCATCGGCGACACGCCGAGCCGCCCCCCGAGCCGTCGCATCGTCACAGCCTCGACGCCCTCGGCGTCGAGCAGGCGCGCCGCTGCGTCGAGCACCTCGTCACGGTCGAGCGTGGGCGGGCGCCCGCGCCGCCCGCCGTGGGAGGGTTGTGTGTTCATTTGTGTACGTGTACATTATCGCGCGTGCCACCGACTCTCGCCACCGGCAAGATCTGTTACCTGGAGATCCCCGCCGTCGATCTGGAGCGCTCGTCACGCTTCTACCGCGACGCCTTCGCCTGGAAGCTGCGGACGAGGGGGGACGGCTCGCTCGCATTCGATGATGCCGTCGAGGAGGTCAGCGGCACGTGGGTGACCGGTCGGCCGCCGTCAGCGGAGCCCGCGATCATGGTGTACGTAATGGTGGCCGACATTGTGGCCGCGCTCGCCGGCGTGCGAGCGGCCGGCGGCGAGGTGGTGCTCGACGTCGACCCGGCTGCGCGCGAGCGGGTGGCCCACGTGCGCGATCCGGCCGGCAACCTGGTCGGTGTCTACGAGCAGCCGGGGCTGGCCGTGCGCGAGCGGGCCGTGGCTCCGGTGCCCGAGCACCTGCACACCGTCACGCCGCGGCTGGTGCTCGGCGACGCCACGGCGGCGATCGACTTCTACGTCGAGGCGTTCGCCGCCACGGAGCTGGGCGAGCGCCACTGCGCGCCCGACGGCACGCTGATCCACGCCGAGCTGCGGATCGGCGATTCGGTCGTGATGGTGACCGAGGGTGAGGGGTTCAACGCCCTGCTGTGCACCTACTGGCCTGACGTGGACGCCGCCTGGGAGCGGGCGCTTGCCGCCGGTGCGCAGATCGTGTACCCGCTGGCCGACCACTTCTATGGCGAGCGGGGCGGCCGGGTTCAGGACCCGTTCGGCCAGCAGTGGATGCTCAGCGCCCGTCTCGAGAAGCTGAACGCGGCCGAGATCACCGCTCGGGCTCAAGCCCACGGTTGAGCGCGGCCGCCCCGCTCGCCGACGTGGTGCTCAGTGTCGCGATGATCTCTCCGAACAAGCACAGCGAGCCTCCGGAGTCCGCGCTCGCGACCGCAACGCCGACGGAGCGGGAGCCAGACTGACGCTGCCTGCGGCCTTGGTACGGTACGTGTCGAATACATCGTCTCGGTCGTGCTTGTCAGCGTCGAGTCACCGGAGCACCGGGATGACGGTCTTCGCGCCGAGCCGTATCGGTTGCCGGGCACCGCTCCCGAGCGCCTGACGTTGACGCGGCAGTCGGGATGGTGGGAACGTCGAACAAGAGGTCGGCGGATGGCGAATGGGCATGTTGACGTGTTGATCGTGGGCGCCGGCATCTCGGGTGTCAGCGCGGCCTGCCATTTGGCGCGGGACTGTCCTGAGAAGACCTTCGTCGTCCTGGAGCGCCGTGAAGCGATCGGCGGTACCTGGGATCTGTTCCGGTATCCGGGTGTCCGGTCGGATTCGGAGATGTTCACCTTCGGCTTCGGTTTCCGGCCGTGGAACCACACGAAAGTTCTCGCGGGCGGGAGGTCGATCCGTGATTACGTGCGCGCTACGGCGGCGGAGTACAGCGTCGAGGGGCAGATCAAGTTCGGCCTGAGGGTGCTCTCCGCCGAGTGGTCGAGCAGGAAGCAACGGTGGACAGTCGAGGCGGCGCGCGAGGCGGGTGGAGCCACGGAGCGGTTCACCACGACCTTCCTGATCGCATGCACGGGCTATTACGACTACGACTCCGGTTATCGTCCCGAGTTCCCGGGGGAAGCGAGGTTCGGGGGTCCGATCGTGCATCCCCAGCATTGGCCCGAAGGGTTGGACTACGCTGGCAAGAAGGTGGTGGTGATCGGCAGCGGCGCGACGGCTGTGACGCTCGTGCCGGCGATGGCCGAGTCCGCGGGACACGTGACGATGCTCCAGCGCTCCCCGACCTACATCCTCTCGGTCCCATCCGAGGATCCGATCTCGTCGATCCTGCGACGCGTGATGCCCGACCGCCTGGTGTACAAGCTGGCGCGGGCCCGGAACATCAGGATGCAGCGTGAGCTTTACACCCAGTCGAAATTGCACCCGAAGCGCATGAGGGCCTACGTCCTGAACGAGGTCAAGCGCGCACTCGGCCCGAGCGCGGACATCAAGGACTTCACGCCGACCTACGACCCGTGGGATCAGCGGATGTGCTTCGTCCCGGATGGGGACCTGTTCAAGGCAATCCGCAGCGGCAATGCTGACGTCGTCACCGATGGCGTCGAGACGTTCACGGAGACCGGGATCGGGTTGAGCTCGGGTCAGGAGCTCGACGCCGATCTGATCGTGACGGCAACCGGGCTGAACCTCCAGCTTCTCGGTGGGGCCAGGGTGACGGTCGACGGTACGGCCGTGGCGCTCAACCGACGGCTGACCTACAAGGGCGTGCTGCTCGAGGGCATCCCGAACGCGGCGTTGGTGTTCGGCTACGTGAACGCGTCGTGGACGCTGAAGGCGGACCTCGCTGCGGAGTACGTCTGCAGGCTGCTGAGCCACATGGATTCCCACGGCTACGGCCAGGTCGTCGCGCGGGCGGAGCCGGCCGATCGCGGTGACGGGCCGATCCTCGGAGCGCTGCACTCGGGATACGTCAAACGGGGTGGCGAACTGTTGCCGCGACAGGGCGCACATGGCCCGTGGAAGGTCACCAACGACTATCAGCGCGACGTACCGATGCTCCGGCACAGCTCGATCGATGATGGCGTCCTCGAGTTCGGCACCGCCAAGATTGACGCATGCGAAGTCACCACCGCACGGGGAGGCATCCCCGCCTGAGACCGTTTGGTTGAAGTTCTCTCTGGATATATCGTTCCGGGGTAATGACGGGCGCGTCGGACTCAGAGGCACGCAGGTTCGCCGTGGCGTTCCGGTCATTCTTGGAATGGGTGCATTCAGAGCAGGCCGGGGCCCGGGAGCGCAACGAGGTCGCCGGCCTGGTCCGCGACTTCCTGGGCGAGGGAGCCCTGGACCGCTCCGTGGTGACGCGCTCGCTGCCGGTGTTCGAACACGTGAACCTCCAGACCGCACTGGACGCCTGGTCGCAGGAGCCGGGGCGCGAGGTTGCGGTGCACGGCATCTCGATCCCGCCGCACCACGCGACCGTGAACCTACAGCAGCTCGTCACCGGAGAGGGCATGCCGCCGCTGCGGCTGTCGGCGCCGGCGCTGGTGGACCTGCCCAACGGGCCGGGCTCGACCCTTGCCTGCCTCCACCTGGCCGTGCTCCTGGTGACTGACGCCAACGGCCACTACGTGGTGATGGTGAGCGGCCCGGGCGAGCACGATCAGACCCTCGACGTCGAGATCGCTGGACTGTCTGTCGAAGCAGCGCAGGGTCTGCACGCTCGACTAGGGGATCTGCGAAGCGAGCTCAACGTCTATCGCGGACACGTGATCGAAGTCAGCGCGGCTCCGATGGGAGGGGTCTCCCTCGAATTTGGCGACATCCCGCTGACTGCCCGGGAGGACGTCGTGCTTCCCGAGGCGGTGCTGGCTCGGGTGGAGCGCCACGCGCTGGGCGTCGCCGCGCATCGCGAGGCTCTGCTGCAGGCCGGTCAGCACCTCAAGCGAGGCCTGCTGCTGTATGGGCCGCCTGGGACCGGCAAGACACACACGACGCGCTACCTCATCGGCCAGATGACTCGATACACCCGCTTCATTCTCACCGGGCGGGCGCTGCAAGTGATCGGCTCGGCGGCCGCGCTCGCGCGCGACCTGCAGCCGGCCGTCATAGTGCTCGAGGACGTCGATCTTGTCGCCGAGGACCGCAGCTTCGGCCGCGGGTCGAGCCCGGTCCTCTTCGATCTGCTCGACGCCATGGATGGCGCCGCCGCGGATGCCGATCTGCTCTTCGTGCTCACGACGAACCGCGCCGACCTGCTCGAGCCGGCCCTGGCGGCGCGTCCGGGTCGGGTCGACGTCGCGATCGAGATCGACCTCCCCGACGCGGAGGCCCGCCAACGGCTACTCGCGCTCTACGGCCGCTCCGTCCCGCTACGCCTGACCGAAGACGATACTCGCGAGGTCGTCGAGCGTACCGAAGGCGTGACCGCCTCGTTTCTCAAGGAGCTGCTGCGCCGCGCCATGCTCGAGTCCCTACACGAGAACGCGGCCGAGCCGGCCGTCACTGCCACGCACACCTCACGCGCGCTTGATGACCTGCTCGACAGCGGGCAACAGCTCACCCGGAGCCTGCTCGGCGTGGGCAACGACCCCGAGACCCTCCCTGCGGGCGGCGGCCTCGGCTCGCTGCCGCCACAACGCGGACGGGGCTGGGTCACCTACGCGCAGCCACGCAGCGGATCTCAACGCTTCGTCAGGTAGCCGCCACAACCGCGCACGCGGAGCACGGTTGGGCTATGTAACGATCTGCACGACCTGTAAGTCGGATCCACGCTCGAGCGAGCGAAGTGCGGGCAGCTGCCGCACCGGGGTGTACTCTTTATTGGCAACCAGCAATGCCACTTGCTGGTCGAACGTCGCATTCGCCTGCGCCTAACAGATGCGGACCGTTGGAGAGCCGCCGCATCTCATTGCGCATGACGCGCATACCTGCACAAAGGAAGGACATCAATGACCCTGGCTATCAGACTCGAACTGGAGTTACACAATGCTCGATGATCTGGGCGCCGAGACGGAGGCCTACGCCGCTTACCTCAACGCGCGGCGAGGCATGCTCGACAGCTACGAACAGACGCTGATCGAGGAGGATCTCGGGAAAGCACGCGCAGAGATGGAACGGGCGTGGCTGGAGGCAAAACCCGTGCGCGAGACGAGGTAGGAGCGTTCCCAACCGGACGCAGGGCATGGACGAGCTCTATCGACACGATCACGAAACGACTCACTTCTGGAGGTCATCCATGTTGAATCAGATTGCGTCCATGTCGGCACCGGGGATCGAGGGATCGCTGCCCGGCCCGTCGCGGACGATCACGGTCGAACCGCTTCACGTGCCGGTACCTCCCCGCCGAGTTCCGGTTGAGCCCGACCGCGCGCCGGATCGCCCGGTGCCAAAGCCGGCACGGGAACCGGTGCCATCACGATGAGCCGCGGCGGTCGGTGGCGCCACGGGGCGCCAGACCTCATCGATCCACTCATTGGATTTCGTCAGTGGCGACTGGCTGGGCGGACCCTGAATTCGATGTTCAGCCATATGGACTGGCCTGACGCCCACGTGACTGCCCACTGTCCCACCGGTCGCCACGAACCGACCATCGTGCCCGAGCGGTCGTGCACGTGCGGCATCTATGCCTACTACGAGCCCTGTCCGCGCACCGCCTCGGCGATGACGCCCGACCTGCTGAGCGGTGCGGTGATCCTCTGGGGTCGCATCGAGATACACGCGACCGGCATGCGCGCGCAGCACGCCCGCATCGTCGGCTTGGAGTTGCCGCTCTCCCGGGGACGCAAGCGAGGCGCGGTCATCGAAGCCGCGCAGTGTCTCGGAATCCCGGCGGTGCCGCACCGGCAGCTGACGGCCGTTGCCCTGGCTCATGGGATGCCGCTGCAGAGGTCGCTGAGGCCGCCCCGAACGTGGAACGGGTCCGAGCACGCGTGGGCCTTCTCAGCGCTCGAGGAGACGTGACCCGCACGACTCCGGCGCGGGGCGCCGCGTTCGTGGTACTCGGTGACCCTCCTCAGCAGCAAAGTCGAAGTGACGGTGTTGGTTGCGATCGCATCGAGAATCCGGGCGACCGCTTGCGTCACGAGTAGTTGTCGCGTGCGAGTATCGCACCCGAGTCACATGCTCGAGCGCCAAAGCGATGCTCCATCTGGCCTTTCGGTTCAACCCTGCTTTCGTGCGGCCTTTGAGGAGGAGCCGCTGATCCTCACTCGGAATCTCGCGCTGGGAATTACGGCGACGTGGCGTCGATGGGGTCTTCGGAGCGGCTCCGACGAGCAGACTGAGCTGTCGTATCCGCCGTTGCTCTTGCTGTCGTTCCTGCCGCTGGCCATCGACGTCTGCCTTCGCCTCGTCCATCAAGGTTCTTCGTGGCGCGGTTTCGCGTGGATGGTCATTGCCGCCACGCTCCTGAGCTTGCTATTGGTGACGGCGCCATGGGCGTGGCAGCGGATCGGACAGCTCGCCGGCCCACTCGACCGCATGCTCGAGGGTCGAGACTCTCAGGCTGAGGCTAATGGCTGTTCGCATGACGCCGTGCGCTATCTCGGGGGAGTGACTGACAGGTTGCGCCTGCGGAGATCGCACTATTTCGTTTGCCTTGTTGTCGCGCTCGGAGCGCTCGCGGGCACCTACGTCGCCTCCCGGCAGCTTCCGCACGGCACATTCGGCCCGGTCTTCTACGCATATGCGGCGGTGCTCGGCGGTCTCGGCGCGGACAGCTTGCGCTGGATGCTGCGACTACCTCTCATCCTCCTTCAGCCGCTCACGCGCGTGCCTCGCCTTCGCGTGGTCATGCACTCGCCGGCCACAACTCCGGCGATACGCGAAATGGCACAACTTGCAGCCGAAACCGCAGCAAGGGCCAGTCTCGGGCTGTTTATCGTCGGTCTCTGGCTGCTGTGGGAAGTGTTCTCCGGCAAGCCCTACCACGGATCAGGTCTCAGCTATGTCGAGCGACTCGCGCTCGTGGACCTCGGGCCGTTGATCGTCAGCGCCGCAGTCGTCATCTATGTCACCTTCGTCCCTCAGTATTGGCTATCCGAGATCGTGGGGAAGCAACGAGACCGGATCCTCGACGAGCTCAGCGCCGAGCTTCCCGAAGCCGGACCGGCGAACCTGCTGAGCGACGACACGCAGAAGGTCATCAGCCTTTACGACAGGATCGCGAACACAAGCACAGACACGACGGAGGCCCGGGTTGTCATTCGCCGCATCGTTGCAGTGGTCGCCGTCCTCGCGCCTCAGCTGATAGCGGTCGGGGCGAAGCTCCTCCACATCGGCTGACGGACGAGTTTCGCCGCGTTCGACGACCTCGATCGACAGCGACAGCCCGCGACTCTGATGACTCGCCCCTCAGTCGGCGACGCCCAATCCCCAGCCGCCGTCGATCACGATCTCCTGCCCGGTGATGTATTCAGACGCTGGCGATGCGAGAAAGAGCGCAAGCGCCTTGATGTCATCCGCTTGACCGACGCGATGCATGGGAATGTCCTTCGCGAGCGCCGCCTGCAGGTCCGGGTTGTGAGCGTGGCCGCCACCGATATTGGTAACGAAGAATCCTGGCGCAATCGCGTTGGCGGTGATGCCGTACGCGGATAGCTCGAGCGCGATTGCGTGCATGAGGTGCCTCGCGCCGGCCTTCGCCGCCATGTAGGCAGAGCCGATCGCAGGCTCGACCCTCGTCGCCGCAAGCGATGTCGTCACGATGATCCTCCCGAACCTGCGTGGACGCATGTGGCGAGCTGCGGCACGCGCCGTCGCAAAGATCCCGTTCAGGTTGATGTCGATGACGCGGTTCCAGCGCTCGTCGGTATAGCGCTCAAGCGCGCCATCCTCCACTCGCGGCCGTTCGCCGCCCGCCCAAGCGCCGACAAAGCCGACGCCGGGATCAATGCCGGCGTTGGCAAACGCGACGTCAAGCCGGCCGTACACATCCGCCGCTTCGTCGATCACGCGACCAAGGCCGGCGTGGTCGGTCACATCTGCGAGCGCGCCCCGCACGTCGAGCCCTTCACTCTGGAGCCGAACCGCCTGCGCGGCGACCGCGCCGGCATCGACGTCGATCAGCGTGACCCGCGCGCCGTGCGCGGCGAGTACCTCTCCGTAGGCGAGCCCGAGGCCACTGGCACCGCCGGTGACGATCACGCCGAACCCGGCCACGTCGAATCGCGAGGAAACGTTCACGCTCACTGCTCCTGTGATCTCGTTGGTCGGCCGAGCCTATCGCGCCACAGCGCCCAGCGCCCGGCGCGAGATCAGTCGCTGACCCTCGACCTGCTCGGGTACGTGGTCACGGCTTCGTTGTCGCGTCTGGCAGCCGTCGGTCCCCGCTCGGCGCGCCGACAACGTAGGGCCAGAACGCGGCACGGACCGCGTCGGGCCAGGGCCTCTTCTCGTGCGTCTCGGCGTCGACGCAGACGTGCCGGAGAAATCCAGTTGTGATGACCTCGTCGTCTCGCCGGATCGTGAACCGGCTCGTGAGCGACGAGGTGGTCGGCGGGTCGAGATCGACGCGGAGCTCCAGTAGCTCGTCGAAGTGGGCGGGCCCGACGTAGCGGACGCCGGACTCCGACACGACGATGTCGATTCCGGAGGCGACAAGTTCGGTGTACGGCCGTCCAAGCGCCTCGGCCAGCAGTGCGGTGTGGGCCATGTCGAACCACGTCAGGTAGTGCGCGTTGAAGACATGGCCTTGCATGTCGCACTCGACGTAGCGGACGCGGACGCAGTGGACAAACGGGGTGGGCACTGGGCCACGATCATACGCTGCGGTCGCTCACTCTCGCGCTCGCCGATGTCGCCCGTGTCCGTCCAGCCGTCGAGCGCTCTCTGGACGCTCAGATGATCGCTCCGCGGTATCAAGCATCAAGCGTCAGATCTAGCCCGTAGCACGTCGTGCGCGAACCGCACGGCGAGGGCCCCGTCGCCCACCGCCCCGGCCACGCGGTTTGACGCCCCGGCGCGCACGTCACCGGCGGTGAACACTCCTGGGCGGATCGTCTCCAGGAGATGCGGCTCGCGGTCCTTCAGTGGCCACGATAGGTGGCCGTTGCAGCCCGCCGCTCCGCTCGCGTGCTGGTCCCGGCCTGACCGCCGGGCGCCACGCCTCGGCCACGAACGTCCTCAGCCCCTCCGAGCCACCGTAAACCGCGCTCGATGACGAAGAACGGCGCGTCACGGACGGCGTGCTCGTAAAGGACCTCAGCGGGCGCAACCGTCCGTCGCCGACCACGCTTGCCCAGCCACGCCAGCTTGGCGTCGGACAGCCGCGGGAAGAACACCTCGTCCGCGAGGTCAGGGAACCGTTCGCTGCGGATCACCTGGGTCGTCGCCATCGCACGAGGCTACCTGCCGCATGCAAGGAGGGCCCAGGGTTGGCGGCTACGAACGCCCAGCGCGGCTGGCGCCGGCGCGTCGTTCCGTCGCAGAACGACCGCGCGGCCGCTGAGACTTCGGCCGATGAAGCGAGCGCCAGCTCCCGGCCGCTCAATCGGCTCGCTGGACCGGCAAGCCAAAGCGTTGCTGGAGCGCATCGGCGTCGATGCCCTCGTCGTAGCGCCGGTCCGAGACCGGGCGAGTGAAGAGCACGATGCGCTCTGCTGGGAAGGTGACGAGAACATCCTCCACTGCCTTGACCGGATCGCCCTCGCCGGTATCACCGCGCGCGTCTAGTCCCGCGTCGTCGAAGCCCTCGACCGTCTCGCGCTGGACCAACTCTGCCCGTCGGATCGCTTCGTCGGCATCAGAGAGCCAAAAACGCAGCGCCGAGCGGTGAAGCGCCGGCGCCACGACCATGACCTCCGCATCATCGGTCGCAGCGCCAAGCGCCGCACGTAAGCGATCGGCGGAAATCGGCTCGCTCGCAATCACTAGAACCTTCATCACAACACTCCACTATCTCGCAGGCGATTTGGTCAGCCAGCGCATGGGGACCCGCTCGCGCATGGTCGCCGCGGCCAGTACGGGACGTTAGCGTCGCGTGGGTCGGTTCGCCACTCTGCCACCGACGATGCGAGCTTCGCGATCGCCCGTTGCACCGGTTGGACGAGCCTGAGCTCCGACCTATTCGAACCGTGGCGCGTCCATCGCGGCGATGCTCTCGTTCTTGTGTACGCGCTCATCGTGGCCGATCTGGCGGAACAAGTCGGCCATCGATTCGAAAACGCCGTACTCCTCCTCGAAGTCTGAGTCAAACGGCTCTGTCTCCCACTGGGGATTGTCGGCGACCCATTGCATGTACTCGTGCTCGGCGTGGTCCTCGAAATCCGCGTTGAGTCCGTAGCTCCATCTTGGGTTCACGACGTACAGAAGCCAGGAGAACTGGTAATAACCGAAAGCGATGAGCTGAGGCAACCAGAAGAACTTCAGCTGCGATTCGCGCGAGCCTTCGCGGACGATCAGATCCTGGAGGATGAGCAGATGCCACAGCTCATTGTCCTGCTGACTGCGCACCTCGACGATACGGTCCTGGATGCGCTTCGCGAAGCCGATGCTCTGATGAACGTGCGTGACCGCAATGTATGCCACGTGTTCCCAAGTCTGGTAGGGCACACGCGCCACGATCTCCAGGACCTTGAACTTCGCCATCGTCCGCCGCTTGCCGTACACGAGGTCCAGCGTCACGAACAGCGCGCGGGCCGCGATGCTGTATTTCCGGCGGGGAGCGCTCAGCGTCTCCTTCTGGGCCGCCATGAGCTCATCATGGGAGAGCCGCGGAGGACCGCCAGACGGCACAACGACTGCGGGCTTCGCCATCAGATCACCTCTCTCCTCGCTCCATCAGATCACCTCTCTCCTCGCTGGTAGTCAGCGAAGTATCCCGAAGGCCGCGGGCAGAACCTCAAATCGGACGCCGATCGGGTGATCGGACCACCGAGTCCACCATCGGACAGGGTTCGCCCAACGTGAGGCGCACGCTGCTGCCGTCCGGTGCTGACCGGGCCGCTCGACTCGGCTGAGCGCGGCTTGCCCAGGAGCGCCGCCGCATCTCGACGGACCATCGGCTTCCTTTGAGTTGCGCAGACTGAAAGCGTGCCATGATGAGACGCGTGCGGGGCCTACTGTCTGGGACCCACCGAACGAGAGGGTGAGATGCCTGAGCGGCACATGAGCGACATCGCGGGCCGGCTGTTTCCCGCCTCGTTCGTCGGCTCCTATCCACGCCCGAGCTGGTACGGGTATAACCTCGGCGGCCGCGACGTGTTGGAGGCGATGCGCGACGAGGACTTCGCCGAGGCCTACCGCGACGGGATCCGCGCGATGATCGGCGATCAGGAGGAGGTCGGGATCGACGTCGCGGTCGACGGCCACCTCTGGTACGACAAGCACCAGGGGTTCATCGGCTCGTTCGCGCTCTATAACGGCGAGCGCTTCGACGGTGCCGAGATCCGCCAGTCAGAGGGCCGAATGCTGGAGGTGCTGCAGGCTTCCCAGCAGGCGACCGGGGACAGTACCGCCGAGGAGTGGAGCGGGATGATGGAGGTCTTCGAGGCGATCAACAGCACCGAGATGGTGATCACCGGCAAGCTCGGCCGCGGCAGGCTGCACCACGCGCACAACTGGCGGATCGCGCAGAACTGCACGTCCAAGCCGGTCAAGGCCATGTTTGCGATGGGCCCCGTGGAACTGTCGACGATCATGGTCGACGAGCACTACAGGGATCGCAAGGCGCTGCTGCGCGACATGGCCGACATCTACCACGCCGAGATGGTCGACGCGGTCGCGGCCGGGGCCCAGGTCGTCGAGCTCGACGACCTGATCTTTCTCGCCCCCCAGGAGGAATGGGAGTTGGACGTCGAGATCCTCAATCGCATCTTCGACGGCATCGACGCGTACAAGATCTGGCACTGCTGTCACGGCGGTACGCCGGCGCCGATCGGGATAGCGCCCTACGAGGCGATGTTCCCCTACGTCAAGGATCTCCAGGTCGACTCGTTTGACTGGTCCTTCGCGCAGACCGGCTACCCCGAGGCGCAGCTCAAGCTGTTCGCCAGCGACGGGTTTGACAAAGACCTCGGCCTCGGCGTGATCAGCAACAAGAACTACTTGATCGAAACCCCGAGCGAGGTCGCCGACGGCATTCGGCGAGCCCTGCAGCACGTCGAGCCCGAGCGGATCCACCTGACCTCCGACTGCGGCCTGTTCGCCTACGCGCGCAGCGCCGCCAAGGCAAAGCTCAGGGCGATGGTCAAGGGAGCCGAGCTCGCACGATCCCAAATCTGAGCCGTCGAGCGCGCGCATGCGGCTTTGGCGTCGTCGCTGGCGCAGCCGGGCGTCCTTGATGACCGCCTATCGCGATGGCACGCAAGAGCTTTCGATCGCCTCCAACATGACGCTGGTATCAATAGCACGATGTTAGATGTCAAGATCGACCGCGACGGACCGGTTCTGCTCCACGACCAGGTGACAGGTCAACCCTTGACACACCTCCAGCAGCACAGGTCGGTTGCGACACCAGCTCGGGCCGCGAGCATCCAGCTCGGCGTTCGGCTCGCGCCCCGCGCACCGGCGTCGAGCCGACGCCATCAATCACGCGCCGGTGCGTGACGAGACCGCTTCCCGAGCGTAGTCTCGGTTCATGGGAACGTTCGCGCGAGCGCTCACAGTGACCGTCGTGGCCGGCCTGATATCGGCGTCGGCGGTCGGCGCAGCCACGCCCGCCCAACAGCTGGGCGCCGACCGGCGTGCGGCCGTCGCGGCGGCTGACGCCCTCCTGAACGGGGTCGTCCTTCCCGCCGACGCCCGCCCGCAGGCCAGCGAGCCCAGCGGCGACGCGCACCAACTCGCCCGCCCACTCGAGCTCTTCTTCTACGCGGCAGAGGTCGACCGGCACGCATTCTGGACGACGGGCGCCGCGCCCGCCGCGGTCATCGCCTCCGTTGGTGCCCACCTCCCGCCCGGCGCTCGGTCGACGGGCTCCGGCTCCTCGTCGGGCAACGGGTCAAGCGGCGTGTTCGTCTCCTATGCGCTCCCGATCGTCGACCCCTCGGCACTCGGTCCGCGCGCGCTCATCATCGACGCGGTGACGCTCCCCGGAGGCATCACCGGCGTGCGCGTAGACGCCGTCGTGCGATACCTCGCCCCGCGCCTGCCGTCGCAGCGCATCCCGCATGCGGCGCGCCTGCTCGACATCCGCACGGCGTTCGGCTCACGCGTTCTGCGATCGCTGACCGTGACCCGGATCTCGCAGGTGCGCCGCATCGCGGCGGTCGTCGACACCCTCCCCTTCGCCGGCGGGCTGAAGGGGATCGCGCTCCCGTGCCCGTTCATCCCGGCGGCCCCCATCGTCACCTTCACGTTCCGCGCCGCCGCGACGCGCCCAGCCCTCGCCGCCGTGACGGAGGCGGCCGACACGCCCGCCGGCGCCAGCCCATGCACGCTGACGACGCTGACCATCCGCGGCCGCCGCGACCCGCCGCTGCTGGAGGGTGGAGTGCTCCTGCACCGGGCGGGCGCAATCCTCGGCGTCACGCTGACGAGCACGATCACGCCGACGGGCTCTGTCACGCAGGCCCGGTCAGCCTCGCGTCGCGCTCGTCACCGACGCGCAGCAGCGGCTCGGTGAAGCGGCGCAGAGCAGAAGCTGAACCCGAGTGATCCGGGACTGAGCGAAGAGTTCTGCCTGTTCGTGGAGGGGGAAACGCGCGCGGTGCTTGCGTGTCCCGGCGGCGGCGCTCAGGTCGAGGTGTTGACCAGCTCGCCGGCGACCCAGTGCGCGACGTGTTCGGGATATGGCGCGGGGAGCCCGAGGACGATGTGTCGGAAGCCGGCGTCGATGGCCTGCGTGATCGAGTCCCGGGTCTTGGTGGATTGGTCGTAGGAGACCCGCAAGTGGATCGAGCGAGTGATCGAGGCCGGATCCCGGCCGATCTCAGCACAGAACCGGTCCAGTAGCGCGCTTCGCCGGACGCAGTCGTCGATGTCGCCTCCGGGAACGTTCCAAAGGTCGGCATGCTCGGCGACGACGCGCAGCGTCGCGGCCGTGGCCCGCCGATCATGAACGGCGGATGAGGCCGCTGGACGGGCTTGGGATTGCAGAACGCCCCGGCCAGATGGTGGTAGGTGCCGTCGAAGTCGAACGGCTCAGGCTCGGTCCACAGACGCCGGATGATCGTGCACGCCTCGGCGAGGCTTCCCACCGCATCCGCGAAGTCGAGGTATGGCAGACCGTGCGCCGGGTACTCGCGCCGCGCCGCCGGGGGGCTCGGCCGGGAGCCCACGCCGATGCCGAAATCGAGCCTCCCGCCGGACACGACGTCGACGGTCGAGGCGATCTTTGCCAGCATCGCGGGCGGCCGGAAGCGATTGCTGGTTACCAGCAACCCCAGGCGCAGTCGTTCGGTCTGTGCGGCAAGGGCCGAGAGGAGCGTCCAGCCTTCGAAGATCGGGCCGTTCGGATCACCGCCGATCGGCAAGAGGTGGTCGAACAGCCACGCATGCTCGATCTGCGGGATCGTGTCCGCCTCACTCCAGACCCGTAGGACGTCGCCGTAGCTCACCTGTTGCGGGGCGGTCGCGATCCCGAAGGTGACCGCGCTGTCGGAGGGTGGCCGGCTCATTTCAAAGCCAGCGGGGCGTGTCTCCATCAAGGAGCCGAATCCCTGGGAGAAGACGACGATCGGCAGATCACGCCCGTCGTCGGCGCGGTCACCCGCACCTGCAGATCCTCACCTCGGCCGCGTCCGGTGGGGTCAGCCAGTGGTTGTCGGTGGCGCATCGCCGTGCGCTGTCGAGGAATCGTGCGATGGCTGCGGATTGGGCGCGCGCGGGCCAGAGGATCGACCACTCCGCCAGGATTTGTGGATTGACGATCTTGCGGGCGACGATGCCTGGTTCGGCTTGCGCGCTGTGGAAGGCGAACGAGGCGGGGCTCAAGCCAACCTCGCGTGCCCCGAGGAGGCGTGCGAGCATTGCGTTGACGGGCGGCTTGGGGAAGGCTCTGACCTGAGGCTGGAAGCCCGCCCGCTCGCACGATTCAATGATGCGGTCGTAGTAGGCCGGAGCGAGCTCGCGGGGGAACAGAAGGAGGGTCTCGTGCTCCAGGTCGGCGAGCGGGACGGGGTTCGCGTGGGCAAGGCGGTGGCGTTTGCTGAGCTGCGCGGCGAGCAGCTCGCCGCGCAGGACTTCGGTGCGGATGCCTGTCATCGGCTCGGGATGCAGGGCGAGCCCGATGTCGAGTTCCCCGGCTAGGACGCGGCCGGGGATCTCGGCGCTGAACAGTTCGCTGGGGATGACGGTCATGTTCGGGTTGTCGTTCTCGACGGCTGCGAGGATCGCCCCGAGAGTCTCGAAGCTGGCGAGCGGGGTGTAGCCGAGGCGTACGGTTCCGGTTATGCCCTCGCCGGCGAGGCGCGTGCGCTCCGCGGCGCGCTCGAGCGCCGCGAGCGCGAGCGGTGCCTCGGCGAGGAGCACCTGCCCGGCGGCGGTGAGCTTGACCTCGCGGCTGGTGCGCACGAACAGCTCTGTGCTCAGGATGCGCTCGAGCTTGCGGATCTGGTTGCTCAGCGACGGCTGGGAGATGTAGAGGCGCGCGGCGGCACGGCCGAAGTGGAGCTCCTCAGCGACGGCTAGGAAATAGCGAATCAGGCGCGGCTCGAGATCGATAGCCCAAGGCTATCGGTCGCGTGGGAGACAGGTCTTGGACAGCAAACAAGCTCGTCAATAGCGTCCGTTGAGACCACAAATTTCTTCGAGGGGCTCCGCTCCGCCAGACCGCGGCTGCCGCATGAAACCCATTGCAAGCCGTTACGAAGCGTCCGGCCGATGATGCTCGCAGGTTGGGTCACATGACCAGAACGTATTGCTCCGAGGTACTGGCACTCGCCCCGACTCCGAGGGCCCAATCTAAATCCGGAGACCTGTCCGACGTCGGGACTGGTCGGCCTCTGCCGCAGGTAAAGGTCCTACTCATTGCCCAGAGGGTGGATGGTTGCTTCCTCGAGCGATTCACCAAGCGCGGCGAGCTTGTGGGCGATACGCAGCACGAGACGCTAGATGAGGCGATGCACCAGGCCTATTCCGAATACGACGCGATCTCCGATGGGAGACTCTGCCCCGATGACGCCGATCCCCTGGAGTACATCCAGGCCCAATCCGATCTTTGACAGGCATCCCGGCCGATGGCTACATCGCGCGAGAAGCAGCTGACCCTACTCGCAGCCGTGCTCGGTACGAGCGTCGTGTTCCTCGACGCGACCGTAACCAGTGTCGCGTTGCCCGCGATTCGAGGCGACCTCGGTGGCGGTCTGGCGGGCCAGCAGTGGGTGACGAACGCGTACCTGCTGGCGCTCGGTTCGCTGTTGTTAATCGGCGGCTCGCTCGGAGATGTACTCGGTCAGAAGCGCGTGTTCTTGGTTGGCGTTGCCGGGTTCGGCCTCACTTCGGCTCTCTGCGCGGTCGCGTCGTCGATCCCCGAGTTATGCGTGTTTCGTTCGATGCAGGGGGTGTGCGCGGCGCTGGTGACGCCTACCGCATTGGCGGTGATCGTCCACGTGTTTCCCGAAGACGAGCGGGCTAGGGCGATTGGGACATGGACCGCGCTCAGCTCGATAGTCGGGGTTATCGGGCCGTTCATCGGCGGAGTGTTGATCGCTGCTGGCTCGTGGCGCCTGATTTTTGTGCTCAATGCGCCGCTCGTAGTCGTGACCGTGACGCTGATTGCTCGTGGCGTGCCTGCGAGCGCGAGTGCTGGCACCGCCGGGCGTCTGGACTTCGCTGGGGCCCTCTTGGCGGCGGTGGCGCTCTCGGGTTCGGTGTTCGCTGTCACCGAGGAGCCGGCGCGCGGATGGAGCACCATCGTGGTCGGCTCGCTCGCGGTCGGGATTCTGGGTGCGATCGCGTTTATTGCGCGCGAGGCGCGAGCCCGGGCGCCGATGCTCCCACTGAGCCTGTTCCGCGAGCGCAACTTCATGATCGGAAACCTGGCGACATTGACCACCTACCTTGGGCTAGGGGGTGTGATCTTTCTGCTGCCCGTGTTTCTGCAGCAAGTCAGCAGCTACAGCCCCATTCAGGCGGGGCTTGCGCTTCTGCCGGTCACCTCGCTGATGATCATGCTTTCCCGCCGGTTCGGCGCGCTCGCCGACCGCATCGGGTCGCGGCTGCTGATAAGCCTCGGGGCACTGGTTGCTGGCTGCGGCCTTTTGCTCTTGGTGCGTGTCGATCAGCGCGCCGATTACGTCAGCGGGCTCCTGCCGGCGCTGCTCGTGTTCGGGTTCGGACTCGCGATGCTTGTCGCGCCGTTGACCGCCACGGTCCTCGGGGCAGTGGAGGAGGATCACGCAGGTGTCGCCGCCGCGGTGAATACGACGCTCTCACGCGTCGCGCAGCTTTTCGCGGTTGCTGTGCTGGGAGCCGTCGTCTCTCTTGCGTTTGCTAATCGCGTCGACGCGACGCTACGACGAGCCGCCATCGATGCCGCTGGCCGCGCGGCGATCACCCGCGCCAAGCGGCAGCCTCTCGGCGCGGCGAGCCTGGGGGGAGTACGCCCTGGCGAGCGGATTCTCCTCAGAGCGACCTTCGACGATGCGTCGGTGCACGCGTTCCGGGTGGCGGACGCAATCGCAGCTATCTTCGTCGTGAGCGGCGGTCTCATTGCTCTCGCCGGGGTCCGTAATCCCCGCCGCATGGTGGCCGCCGAGCTGTGTCCAGCTGGGGCGCTCTGCGGAGCCAGCCAAGAACTCGTCAACACCGGTCAGCCTCGAATCCAGGACCGGGGTTTCGTCGACCGCGCCGTCGAAACGCCGTCGCGGCAGGTGGCCCGGTGAGCGAGACGTCGAGCGCTACCTGCTCAGGCCCGACGATCCGGAAGTCTGCGGCCCCTACCGCCTGCACCGACCGGATCAGTTCCGAGGCGCTCGAAGAAACACCATTTCCAGGAACTTCGCCATGCCGGAGGAGGGACTCGAACCCCCGACACGCGGATTATGATTCCGCTGCTCTAACCGACTGAGCTACTCCGGCGGGGCTGCTTTGTTCCTACACACTGGTCGGTTTCGCCTCGCCGGCTGGTCGCGGCTGCGAGACGATCGACCCGAGCGAACCCTAGCGAGTTTGCTGATAGCCACCCGCCGTCGCTGAGGCGTTGTGCGCCGAGGGAAGCGGCGGTTCCGCCGGCAACGCAGACTGTCCCGGTGACGCAGACCTTATGATCCGCGCATGTCCGATCTCGCTTCTGCTGTCGCGACAGTCGTTCGCCGGTGTCTGGGCGTCAGTGCCGGCGAGGACGTGCTCGTGGTCACCGACGCGGGGGTCCGCGATCTTGGCGAGGCGTTGCGCGACGAGGCGGCGGCGGCCGGCGGCGACGCGGTTCTCGCCGTGATGGACGAGCGTGCGACCGACGGGTCGGAGCCGCCGCGAACGCTCGCTGCGGCGCTCGCGGCCTGCGACGTGTTCATCGCGCCGACGAGCCGCTCACTCAGTCACACGACGGCACGCAAGCGGGCCAGTGACGCCGGCGCGCGCGGCGCCACGATGCCGGGTGTGACCGAGCAGATGCTCGCGCGCGTGATGGCGGTCGACTTCGATGCGATGGCCGCGCGCAGCCGCGCCGTCGCAGCCGTGCTCTCCCAGGGGACGACCGCCCGCATCACCTGCCCGCTGGGGACTGACCTGACGCTCGACCTGAGCGGGCGCGACGGCATCGCCGACGACGGCGACCTGACCGAGCGCGGCGCGTTTGGCAACCTCCCGTGCGGCGAGGGCTTCACCTCGCCCGCGGGCGCAGACGGGACGGCGGTCGTCGCGAGCCTGGCGGCGATCGGCCTCAGCGAGGAGCCCGTCACACTCACGCTCCGCGGCGGCCACCTCGTGGCGGCGGAGGACGGCCTCGGGGCCGAGTATCTCGCGCGCCTGACCGCCTTCGGCGAGAAGGGCACCAACTTGGCCGAGCTCGGGGTGGGCACGAACGACAAGGCGATCCTCACCGGAAGCATCCTCGAGGACGAGAAGATCCTCGGCACCGTGCACATCGCATTCGGGGCGAGCGCTGGGATCGGCGGCACCGTCTCGGTCCCGATCCATCTCGACGCGGTCGTGCTCGACGCGACGCTCGAGGTCGACGGCCGGCGCGTCCTTGACGTCGGTCGCTTCGTGCTGCCGACCGCGTGACGCTCCTCGCGGTCCCCAACGTCTCGGAGGGGCGCGACCTCGCGAACGTCGCTGCGATCGCGGCGGCGTTCGACGCGCGGCTGCTCGACGCGCACAGCGACCCGGACCACAATCGGTCGGTGTTCACGCTCGCCGGGGAACCCGGCGCGCTCGCGCGGCATGTGCTCGCGGGAGCGCGCGAGGCAATTGCGCGGGTCGACATCGGCGTCCAGCGTGGCGCGCACCCGCGGATCGGCGCGATCGATGTCGCCCCGATCGTCTATCTCGACGACGCCTCGCGAGGCGCGGCGTGCGCGGAGGCGCTCGTCCTCGGCGACATGCTCGGCACCGTGCTCGAGTTGCCGGTCTTCATCTACGGCGAGCTCGCTCAGGGGCGCACCCGCGCCGAGCTCCGCCGCGGCGGGCCGCAGGAGCTCGCACGGCGGATCGCGAGCGGCGAGCTCACGCCCGACTTCGGGCCCCGCCGACTGCACCCGACGGCGGGCGCCGTGCTCGTGGCCGCGCGAGCACCCCTGATCGCATTCAATCTCGAGCTCGAGCCCCCCGCGAACCTCGACCAGGCGCGCGAGATCGCGGCGATGATTCGTGAGCGCGGAAGCGACGGACTGAGGGGCGTGCGGGCGATCGGGCTCTATCTCGACCGTCGCGGCGTAGCTCAGGTCTCGACGAACGTCGAGGACCACACCACGACGACCCTCGCGGCTGTCGTCGCCGCCGTGGCTCGCCACGCGGGCATCGCCCGCGTCGAGCTGGTCGGCCTGGCGCCAAGCGCCGCATTCGCGGGCTTCCCCGGCGACCTGCCGATCCCGGGCTTCGATCCGCAGCGGCACGTGATCGAGAACGCACTTGGAGTCACGGTGCCCGCCCAACCGCCCGACGCGCCCCCGCCGCGTACGGGCGCGTAAGCTCCCACCATCATGCCTCCTACCAAGCGCAAGCGTCGCTCGAAGCATCGTGGCACGGCGGCGGGAACGATCGAGACCCGGGGCCGCACCGGGCGCAGACCGACGGCCGAGGAGAAGAAAAAGGAGGACCGGGCTCAGGCCCGCGAGCGCCGGCTCAGCACGCCGCCGACCTGGATCAACTCCTCGAAGCGGGCGGCGATCGCCGCGGCGCTGATGTTCGCTTTCGAGCTCGTGGTCTCGAAGGGACAGGCCCTGGCGGCGGCGGCGTTCGCGGTGCTTGCGTTCGGGCTCTACGTAGGGCTCGGCTACTACATGGACCTTTACCTGTATCGCCGCCGGATGCGCAAGAAGGAGACCGGCAAATGATCGACGTGCGGATGATCACCGTTGGGCCGCTTGAGGAGAACTGCTTCATCGTCCGCCCCCAAGGCTCCGATCGGGCGGTGATCGTCGACCCGGGCGAGGACGCGGGGCGACTGCTGGCGGCGGTCGACGAGCTCGGTGTGACGCTCGAGGCGATCCTCCTCACCCACACGCACTTCGACCACATCGGGGCCGTTGCCCCGGTCGCGAAGGCGACCGGCGCGCCCGTCTACTGCCCCGAGCTCGAGACGGTTGTGCTGGCGAACATCATGGACTACGTGCCGTGGGCGGGCTTCGGGCCATATGAGAGCTACGAGGCCGATCACACGGTCAAGGGCGGCGAGGAGCTCGAGCTCGCCGGCCTGGTACTGGACGTGGTCTTCACCCCCGGTCACAGCGTCGGCCACGTGACCTATTCGGTCCGCGGAGAGCAGGCGCTGCTCTCTGGCGACGTCCTGTTCGGAGGCTCGGTGGGTCGGGTCGACCTCCCCGGTGGCGACTGGCCGACCCTGCTCGCTTCGATCGAGACACTGGTCAGCTCGTTCCCAGCGGAGAGCACTGTGTATCCGGGGCACATGGGGATCACGACGCTTGGGCGCGAGCAGGCCACGAACCCGTTCCTGCGCGAGCTCGCACGGCCGCGGTGATCCAGGCCCCCCGCGGCACGTCCGACGTGCTCCCGGACGATGCCGCGCGCCGCGAGGTGGTCGAGTCGCTCGCGCGGAGGATCCTCGGCGCCGCCGGCTACCGCAGGATCGAGACGCCGGCGTTTGAAGCGACCGAGCTGTTCGCGCGCGGGGTGGGGGTGGCGACCGACATCGTGCAGAAGGAGATGTACACCTTCGACGACGGAAGCGGACGCTCGCTGACGCTCCGTCCTGAGGGCACCGCGCCGGTGTGCCGCGCCTATCTCGAACACGGAATGCACAAGCTGCCCCAGCCGGTGAAGCTGTGGTACCTGTCGAGCTTCTTCCGCTACGAAGCGCCACAGGCGGGGCGTTACCGCCAGTTCTGGCAGGTCGGGGCAGAGGCGATCGGCACGGCTGAGCCGGCGGCCGACGCCGAGCTGATCGTGCTGCTCGCTGCGCTGCTCGACGCGCTCGGCGTGCGCGAGTGCCGCCTGCGCCTCTCGAGCCTCGGCACGCCGGAGACGCGCGCCGAGTATCGCGACGAGCTCCAGGGGTACTTGCGCGGACACGAGGACGAGCTGAGCGCCGAGGTTCGCGCCAGGATCGACGCCAACCCCCTGCGTGCCTTCGACTCCACCCACCCAGGGACGCGTGCGGTCATGGCCGGTGCCCCGGTCCTGCTCGACCGTCTCGCGCCCGATGACGCCGAGCACTTCGCCCAGGTATGTGCGCTGCTCAACGACGCCGGCCTCCACTATGAGCTCGACCCCACCCTCGTCCGGGGGCTCGACTACTACACGCGCACGGTGTTCGAGTTTGCGAGCGATGCGCTCGGCGCCCAGAGCGGCGTCGGCGGCGGCGGTCGCTACGACCGGCTGATCGAGCAATTGGATGGGCCACCGACGCCGGCCTGCGGCTGGGCCGTGGGGATCGAGCGCATGCTGCTCGCGGCCGGCGAGCTTCCGACCGCGCCGAGTCCCGTCGACCTCTTTGTCGCGCTCGCGCCGGGCGGGGACCATCGGGTCGCCTTCGGGCTCGCGACCAACGCGCGCCGCGCCGGACTAGCCGCGCAGCTCGAGCTCGCGGGCCGCTCGCTCAAGGGCCAGCTCAGACATGCCGACCGGATCGGCGCCCGCTACGTGGCGATTGTCACTGACCCGATGACGCTCAAGGACATGGAGTCGGGAGAGCAGCAGCAGACGATGCCGGACGCGATCATCCCGACGATCCTGCGTGGGAGCCGCCTCACATGAGCATGAAGCGGCCAGCGCGCCCCAACGGATATCGCGACACCTGGTGCGGTCAGGTGAGCACCGAGCGAGCAGGCGAGCAGGCGCGCGTCGCCGGCTGGGTGCACCGCCGGCGCGACCACGGCGGGCTGATCTTCATCGACCTGCGCGACCGCTCGGGGATCGTTCAGCTCGTGTTTCATCCCGAGAGTGCCCCAGAGGCCCATCGGGTCGCCCACGGGCTGCGCTCGGAGGACGTCCTCACCGCCGCGGGCCAGGTCACCCTGCGTGCCCCCGAGAACGTCAACCCGAGCCTCCCGACGGGCGAGATCGAACTCTCGGTGGCCGGCGTCGAGCTGCTCGCGGACGCCGACACGCCGCCGTTCCCGATCGACGAGGACGTCGCGGTCGAGGAGAATCTGCGGCTGCGATACCGCTATCTCGACCTGCGCCGCACGCCGATGCGCGAGGCGCTCGAGCTCCGCCACGACGTCGTCACGACGATCCGCGAGGTGCTCAACGAACGCGACTTCCTCGAAGTCGAGACGCCATTCCTCACCCGCTCGACGCCCGAGGGCGCGCGCGACTTCCTCGTTCCGGCCCGCACCGCGCCCGGCTCCTTCTACGCGCTACCGCAGTCCCCCCAGCTGTTCAAGCAGCTGCTGATGATCGGCGGACTCGAGCGCTACTACCAGGTCGTACGCTGCTTCCGGGACGAGGATTCGCGGGCGGACCGCCTCCCCGAGTTCACCCAGCTTGACGTCGAGATGTCGTTCGTACGGGAGGAGGACGTGATCGATGTCATGGAGGCGGTCATGGAGGCCGTGTTCGAGCGTGCCGGATTCGACGCGCCGGCGCCGCCGTGGCCGCGGATGACGTATGACGAGGCGATGCGCCGATTCGGGTCAGACAGGCCCGACACGCGCTTTGGGCTTGAGCTCGCTGAGCTCTCCGATGCGCTATCGGGCTCGGAATTCCGGGTGTTCGCCGGCGCGCTCGCCGCCGGAGGCGTCGTCCGAGGGATCAATGTGGGCGCCCGCGAGCTGCCCCGTTCCGAGCTCGACGCGCTGACGGAGCTCGCCAAGCAGCATGGAGCCAAGGGGCTCGTGTGGGCGTTCGTGCAGCCGGACGACGGCGATTGGCGCTCGCCGATCGCAAAGTTCCTCTCGGCCGGCGAGATCGCAGCGGTGAATGGGTTGCTCTGGGCGGCTCCGGGAGATCTGCTGTTGATCGTCGCTGACGCCTCGGCCACGGCGGCTCGGGCGCTCGGCGCGCTGCGCCTCGAGCTCGCTCGGCGCTTCGAGCTCGTTCCGCTGGACCGGCACGACCCGCTTTGGGTGATCGAATTCCCGGCCTTCGAATGGCGTGCCGAGGAGGGCCGCTGGGACGCGACCCATCATCCGTTCACCGCACCGACCGGCGACCTCGACGATCCCGCGACGGCGAGCTCGCGCGCATATGACCTCGTCCTCGACGGCGCCGAGATCGGCGGCGGGTCGATCCGCATCAATCGGATCGACGTCCAGCAACGCGTGTTCGAGCTCCTCGGGATCGACCACGAGGAGGCCGAGGCCCGGTTCGGCTTCCTGCTCGATGCGCTCCGCTACGGCGCCCCCCCGCACGGCGGGATCGCCATGGGGCTCGACAGGATCGTCGCGATCCTCGCCGGGCACGACACGATCCGCGAGGTGATCGCGTTCCCGAAGGCCGCCAGTGGCGCCGACCCACTGACCGGCGCGCCGGCGCCGGTCGAGCCCGTCCAGCTACGCGAGTTGGGACTCCGATTGGCCTAAACGGAGGGGCGGCCTCCGGCGGCTGCGTGCAGCAGGATCCGGCACCTTGTCGGCCGGGTCGATCCAACGACGTCGGTTGAGGCTCATGTCGGCGGCGATCGCTGCCGAAGATGGCGGTAATGGGACATGTATCGCGCCCCCTGGTCGGCCTGCTCGTGGCCGTTGTTGCGTTCTTCGGCCTGTGGATCGTCGCCCTGAAGCCGACCTCGTCGAGCAGCGTCAGCGCGAGCCCATCTGCTGCCTCGCCCGTCCACGCCGGCTCGCGCGTCCACGCCCCGACCTCAACCCAGGGGGCGTCGCCCACGAGGACGGCCAAGCCTGCGATCACCGTCCACGCCGCGACCCCGACCCAGCGCCTGAACGTCGTCCAACGGGCGCTCGCCGAGCACAAGGTGCTCGCGCTCCTCTTCTATAACCCCGCCGCCGCCGTCGACCAAGCGGTCAGGCACGAGCTCGGGACGATTGCGACGACCGGTGGCCGCGTCGTCGAGGTCGCGATCCCCCTGGACGAGATCGCCGGCTATCCCGTGGTGACGAACCAGGTCACGATCCAGGGCTCGCCGACGCTCGTGATCATCGACTCGAGTCGCCAGGCGTTCACGCTCGTGGGCTTCGCGGACCGGTTCGAGATCGCCCACCGGATCGAAGACGCGCTCAGCCTGCACTGAGGACCCGCTCCGGCGAGGTCCCTATCCTCGCTGGCGTGGATCGTGTCCGCTTCGAACATCATCTCGAGTCCCCCCAAGGGAGACGGCACCTGCCCGCCGACTCGTTCACGGGCTCGGCCGGCGGCGCGGCGTGCGGCGACCACGTGCGGATCTCGCTCGCCGTCGAGCGCGACCGGGTCACTGACGCCGGCTTCGACGGCGACGGCTGCGGCGCGACGCTCGCCGCCGGCAGCGCCACCGTCGCGCTCATTCGGGGACGTCCGATCCTCGATGTCGCCCACGTGGGCATGCGGGAGATCGCGGCCGAGCTCGGCGGCCTCAGCCCCGGGAAGCTTCACGCCGCCGAGCTCGCGGCCGACGCGCTCCACCGTGCGCTCGGCGCGGCGGTGCGCGACCGCGCAGCGATCGCGTCCCCGGACGCCACCGGCGGTCGCACCCTGGTGGCAATGAGCGGCGGGGTCGACAGCGCGGTCGCCGCGCTGCTGTGCGCGCGCGGCGGCGAGACCGTCGCGGTCACGCTCGAGCTTTGGGCGGACCCCGAGAACGACGCCGAGCAGAGCTGCTGCTCGGCCTCGGCGGTTCGCACCGCGCGTGCGATCGCGCATCGGATGGGCCTCGCGCACCTGACGCTCGATCTCCGCGAGGAGTTCCGCACCGGCGTCGTCGAGCCGTTCATCTCCGGGCACGCGGCCGGCGAGACGCCGAACCCCTGCGTGCGCTGCAACGGCCATGTCCGACTCGACGCAATGCTGGCGCTCGCCCAGGTGCTTGGATGCGGGCAGCTCGCGACGGGTCACTACGCGCGGGTCGCCGAATGCGGGAATACGCGCGGGCCGCTGCTGCGTGCCGCCGCCGACCCCGACAAGGACCAGACCTACATGCTCGCCGCACTGGCCCCGGAGTCGCTCGCCAAGCTGAGCTTCCCGCTCGGCGAGCTGACCAAGCGAGAGGTGAGGAAAATCGCCGCCGCAGCGGCGCTCCCGGTCGCAGGCAAGCCCGACTCTCAGGACCTCTGCTTCCTCGCCGGTACCGATCGCGCCCAGTTCCTGGCGCGCCACGGCGGGCTCGGCGCGCGAGACGGCGAGCTGGTCGACTCAGGCGGGACGCTGCTCGGACGACACCGCGGGCATCAAGGCTTCACCGTTGGCCAGCGCCGCGGCCTGCGCCTGGGCGGTGCCGAGCCGCGGTACGTGCTCGAGAAGGACGCCGAGCGCAATCGCGTGGTCGTCGGTTCCCGGGCCGACCTGCAGACCGACCGCGTCGCCGTCCGCGGCGCGCGCCTGCACCGCCCGGGGGCGCGCGTTGATCGGATCAAGCTCCGATATCGCTCACCGCCGCTCCCGGCGCGCCTCGCCGGGACGCCCCCCGCCGGCCGCCACGCCAGCCTGACCGTCCACCTGGGCGCGGCCGCGGACGCCGCCGCGCCCGGTCAGCTCGCGTGCCTGATGGACGGGGACCTCGTGGTCGGGTGGGGAACGATCACCCGGGCTGCTAACTGACCGCGAAGTCGGCGTTGCGGGCCAGCTCGATCGCGAGCCGGCGGATCGCCGCTGAGGATACGGAGGTGAAATCCTCGTCGACGAATGAGCCGCTCGGGATCAATATCGTGTTGACGGGCTCGGCGCTTGACCGTGACCCGCCCCCACCCAACGACTTGGCTAGACGCGCATACACTGCATTCGCGATGACCTCCGACGAGATACGGCGCACGTTCATAGAGTTCTTCCAGCAGCGCGACCACCTGCGGCTGGCGTCGGCCTCGCTGATCCCGAACGACCCCTCGGTGCTGTTCACGATCGCGGGGATGGTCCCGCTGAAGCCGTACTTCCTGGGCACGGAGCGGCCGCCCCATGTCCGCGCAACCACGTGCCAGAAGACCTTTCGCACGGTCGACATCGAGATCGTCGGTACGACCAACCGCCACCTCACGTTCTTCGAGATGCTCGGGAACTTCTCGTTCGGCGACTACTTCAAGCGCGAGGCCGTCCGCTTCGCCTGGGAGCTCTCGCTCCAGGGCTTCGGCTTCCGCGCCGAGGACGTCTGGATCACCGTGTTCGCCGGTGACGACGAGCTCGGGCTCGGCGCCGATGAGGAGGCGATCGAGGCGTGGCTCGAGGTAGGGGTGCCGCGCGAGCGGATCGTCGAGTGCCCACGCTCGGAGAACTTCTGGCAGATGGGCCCGACCGGTCCGTGCGGCCCCTGCTCGGAGCTGTATCTGGATCTCGGCGTCGACCTCGGCGCGCCCGACGACCTGCCGGGCGGCGAGAATGAGCGCTTCCTCGAGTACTGGAACCTGGTGTTCATGCAGTTCGACCAGGATCCGGTGAACGCGCTGACACCGCTGCCGGCGAAGAACATCGACACCGGCCTCGGGCTCAACCGGCTGGCGGCGATCCTCCAGGGCAAGCCCTCGGTGTTCGAGACCGACCAGTTCGCGCCGCTGATCGCTCTCGGCGAGGAGCTGTCCGGGACCCGCTACGGGCACGAGTTCAAGACCGATCGCGCGCTGCGGGTTCTCGCCGACCACTCTCGGGCGATGACGTTCCTGATCGCGGACGGCGTCGTGCCGAGCAACGAGGAGCGTGGCTACGTGCTGCGGCGGATCATGCGCCGAGCGATCCAGCAGGGCGGGACGCTCGGGCTCGAGCGCGGCTTCCTCAGCCGTTACGCCGATCTCGTCGCCGAATTGATGGGCGGCGAGTATCCGGAGCTGCACCGGCAGCACGACTCGATCCAGAAGTGGCTGCGCGACGAGGAGGTCGGCTTCGGTCGCACGCTCGCCCAGGGCACGAAGCTGGTCGAGGAGCTGATCGCCCGCGCGCTCGAGACCGGGGCAGAGGCGATTTCCGCCGCCGACGCCTTCCGCCTCCACGACACCCACGGCTTCCCGATCGACCTGACGCTCGAGCTCGTCGCCGAGCACGGACTCGGCATCGACGAGGAGGGCTTCGAGCTGCTGATGGGAGAGCAGCGTGGCCGCGCGCGCGCGAGTGGCGGTCGTGGCCGGGTCGACGATGCGGTACGAGAGCGCGCCGCCGCGCTCGCCGCCGCTGCGGGCTTCGCCACCGATTTCGTCGGCTACGAGACGACGGACCAGGAGACCACGGTCGGTGCGCTCGAGCGCGACGATGGTCGCATCCTCGTGAAACTGCTCGAATCGCCGTTCTATGCCACCGGTGGCGGCCAGGTGGCGGACTCGGGGTGGATTGAGTGTGCGGACGGGGGCTGTCTGGCCCGGGTCGACGACGTGGTCCGGATCGGCGATGACCAGGTGCTCGCCGTGCTCGCCGAGCGCGGCGAGCCGAAGGCGGGCGAGCGCGTGCGGGCGCACGTCGACCGCGGCGCCCGGCACGCCACCGAGGCCAACCACACGGCCACTCACCTCCTGCACGCAGCGCTCCGGCGGCGCGTCGGCACGCACGTGCACCAGGCCGGCTCGTACGTCGGCCCGGACAAGCTGCGCTTCGACTTTCAGCACGGCCAGGCGCTGAGCGCCGAGGAGCTCACGGATGTCGAGGACGCAGTGAACAGCTGGATTGTCGAGAACCAGTCGGTCCGCGCGCTCACCACCACGCTCGACGAGGCGAGGAAGCTCGGCGCGATGGCCCTGTTCGGCGAGAAGTACGGCGACGTGGTGCGCATGGTCGAGGTCGGCGACGGCTCCTTCTCGCGCGAGCTGTGCGGCGGCACGCACGTGCGCTTCACCTCCCAGATCGGCATCTTCACGGTCCTGAGCGAGACTTCGAGTGCGGCGAATGTGCGGCGAATCGAGGCGATCACCGGGCCCGCGGCGGTCGAGCTGATGCGCCGGCACAATCGCGCGCTCGGACACGCCGGCGACCTGTTGCGCGTTCCGCCCGAACGGGTGCCCGACGCCGTGAGCGAGCTCCGTGCGCGCGCGAAGGAGCTCGAGCTCGTCGCTCGGCGGGGAACCGCGAATGGCGCGATCGATGTCGACGCGCTGGCCGCGCGCGCGCGAGACCGCGACGGGGCCCGCTGGCTCGCGGCGGTGGTCGAGGTGCAGGACGCGAAGGCGCTGCTCGAGGTCGCGGACAAGCTCCGCGCCAAGCTCGGGGATGCCGCTATCGTCCTCGGCCGCGCCGATGAGGACCGCGTCGACCTGGTGGCGAATGTCGCGCCGGCGCTCGTGGAGCGAGGCGTCCGCGCGAACGAGATCATCACGGCGGCCGCGAAGGTCGTGGGGGGAGGCGGCGGCGGTCGCGAGACGCTCGCCCGCGCCGGCGGACGCGATCCGGCCCAGCTCCCGGCGGCGATCGCGGCCGCGCAGGCTGCGATCGAGGCGGCCCTCGACAGGTGAGGGGACTCAAGGTGCGCGTGCTTGCGCTCGACTATGGCAGCGCGCGTTGCGGGTGCGCGCTCAGCGACCCGACCGGCGTACTGGCGACGCCGATCGAGCCGGTGCTGAGGCCGGCCACGCGCCGCGGTCTTGGTCGCCTGCGCGCGCTCGTGCGCGACCGGGGCGTCGAGCGCGTGGTCGTCGGGCTGCCGCTGTCGCTGTCGGGCGCGGACTCGGCCCAGACCGTCGAGACGCGGGCATTCGCGGTCGCCCTCGAGCGGGAGCTGGCAGTTCCCGTCGAGCTCTACGACGAGCGTTTCACGACCCGCCTGGCGGAGCGGACGGGGGGGGACGCGAGCGAGGACTCTCGTGCCGCGGCGCACCTGCTCGAGGGCTGGCTGGCGGTGCGGGGGCCCGGCGCGTGAGCGAGCGTACACCGCAGGAGCGCGAGGCCGCGCGGCGCGATCGCGAGGCGGTCCGCGCGGTCGAGCCGCCGGCGCCGCCAAGGGCCGGTCGCTCGGTCCGCGCGCCCCGGGGCCGCCGGCGAGGGTTGCCTACTCGGTCGCTCGTGCCGCGCGTCGTCGCGGTGGCCGCGCTGGCGCTCGCGATCGGACTGATCTGGTTCCTCGACGAGCTGTTCCAGCCGTTCATCGGCTCGGGTCACGGTAGCGTCGTCGTGACCGTCCCGTCCGGCAGCGACGCCGGCAAGATCGGGAACGAGCTCGCGCATGACGGCGTCGTGTCCTCCGGCTTCTTCTTCGACCTGCGGGCGATGCTCGCCGGCGACCGCGGCAAGCTCCTCGCCGGGACCTATCGGCTGCGGCGCGGAATGGGATACGGCATCGTGCTGTCGGTCCTGACCACGCCGCCCAAGCCGGCCAAGGTGACGAACGTGACCGTGATTCCCGGTCGCACCCGCCGTCAAATCGCGACGTTGCTGCGTCAGCAGGACGTCCGCGGCAACTATCTCGCCGCGAGCCGTCGCACGACGCTGCTGAACGTGCGGGCCTACGGCGCGCCGCGCAGCCTGGACACGCTGGAGGGGTTCCTGTACCCCTCGACCTACCAGCTCCGCGTTCCGATCAGCATCTCGGCGCTCGTCGCCAAGCAGCTCACCGCCTTCCGTCAACAGTTCGCGACCGTGAGCATGCGCGACGCGCGCAGGAAGCATCTGACGCCGTACGACGTGCTGATCATCGCCTCGATGGTCGAGGCCGAGGCGGGGACGGCGCACGACCGACCGCTGATCGCCTCGGTCATCTACAACCGCCTGCGCCTCGGGATCCCGCTGGGCATCGACGCGACGATTCGCTACGCGGTCAACAACTACACCTCGCCGCTGACGAGCTCGCAGCTGAACTCGCCCTCGCCCTACAACACCCGCCTGCACACGGGGCTGACGCCGACGCCGATCGACAACCCCAGCCTCGCGTCGATCGACGCCGCCGCCCACCCCGCACACACCAGCTATCTGTACTTCGTGGCCAAGCCGTGTGGCAACGGCGCCAGCGTGTTCTCCTCGACGTACAAGCAGTTCCTCCTCGACGCGAAGCGCTACGACCAGGCGCGCGCGAAGCGCGGCGGGCGTTCGCCCGAGGTGTGTTGACGCCCCGCCTTGGCGTCCTCGGCTGGCCGGTCGCCCACAGCCGCTCGCCCGCCATGCACAACGCGGCGCTCGCCGCCGTGGGGCTGGCCGGCTGGCGCTACCAGCTGCTGCCGGTCCCGCCCGAGCGGCTGGCCGACACGGTCCGCGCGCTCCCTGCGGCAGGCTTCCGCGGCGTCAACGTGACGATTCCCCACAAGCAGGCGGCGCTGGCCCTCGCCGATGAAGCGACCGCGCGTGCGAGCGCGATCGGCGCTGCCAACACGTTGAGCTTCGAAGCCGGACGGATCGTCGCCGACAACACCGACGCGCCGGCGCTGATCGCCGGGCTGCCCTTCTCGGCCGCGGGCAAGACTGCGCTCGTGCTCGGCGCGGGCGGGAGCGCACGCGCGGCGGTCTGGGCGCTCACGGACGCGGGAGCAGCCGAGGTGCGCGTGTGGAACCGGACGCCCGAGCGCGCCGCGCGGCTGTGCGCCGAGCTCGGCGGGACGTCGGTAGCGACCGCCGTCGCATCCGACCTGCTGGTCAATTGCACGTCAAGCGGACTGGACGCTTCTGAGGCGATGTTCAAGTCGCTCCCGGTCGACGCCGATGACCTGATCGGGTATCGCTGCGTGATTGACCTCGTCTACAGCCGGTCGGAAACGCCGCTCGTAGCGGCGGCGCTGGCGCGATCGATCCCGGTCCTGGACGGACTCGAGATCCTGGTCGGCCAGGGGGCGCTCAGCTTCGAGCGCTTCACGCGTCGACCCGCGCCCGTCGACGTGATGCGCTCCGCCGCCCGCGCTCCATGACCGATTATTCGCCACATCTGCATGCCGTCGAGTCCGCGATCTCCTCCGACGAGGACTTCGGGAGCGGCGACGCGCTCGACCCGCCGGGGAACGGGCTCGACACGCCGGGCAACGGGGTCGCCCGCCCGGGCAGCGGGCTCGACAGGCCCGGCGGCGGGCTCGACCGGCCTGACGACGGGCTGACGCCGCCGAGCAACGGCCTCACCCCGCCAAGCAGGCGGGGTGGCTCGGGGAGGTTCCTGACCGATGTGCTCGTCGATCGCGGCTTCGTCGACCGCGACCGTGTCGCACGCGCGATCGAGGAGGCTCGGCAGGCCGGGCGCCCGCCCGAGCGCGTCCTCCTCGACGCCCACTCGATCACGCCGGAGCAGCTCTCGCGAGCGATCGCCGAGCGCTATGGCCTGGACCACATCGACCTCGCGGTGTTCAACGTCGACATGGCCGCCGCGAACCTGCTGAGCGCGGCGTCGGCCCGACGCTATCAGGCCGTGCCCGTGGCCTACGTCGACCCGGACACGCTCCTCGTCGCGATGGCGGATCCCTCGAACGTGCTCGCGGTGGACGACATCGCGCTGCTGACGCGACTCGACGTCCGCCCTGCGGTGGCGTCCGAGGAAGACATCACCAGCCTGATCATGCGTCTGAACCGCTTCGAGGACGCCGTGCAGGAGGCAGTCGAGGAAGGCGAGGAACAGGCGGGCGTGGCGGAGATCGTCGACTTGCGCGAATCGGCCGAGGACGCGCCGGTGATCAAGCTCGTGTACTCGATCATCGCTCAGGCGGTCGATCGCGGAGCGTCCGACATCCACTTCGAGCCCGTCGCCGATACATCGGGCCGCGTGGGGCGCCAGCTGCGCGTGCGGATGCGTGTCGACGGTGTCCTCACGGAGTCGATGACCGTGCCCCAGCGCCTGGTCTCCGGCGTCGTCTCGCGGATCAAGATCATGAGTGATCTCGACATCTCGATTCGGCGCCTGCCCCAGGATGGTCGCGTCGGATTGACGATCGAGGGACGCCAGGTGGATGTGCGCGTCGTCACTCTGCCGAGCGTGCACGGTGAGACTGTCGTGCTGCGCATCCTCGACAAGGAGCGCATCAGGCTCGAGCTCGAGAAGCTCGGTATGCAGGAGCATGAGCTCACGCGGTTCCGAGGCTCGTTCACGCGCGCTCATGGCGCCGTGCTCGCGACCGGACCGACCGGATCGGGCAAGTCGACCACGCTCTACGGCGCCCTCCGTGAGCTGGACACGCCCCAGAGGAACATCATCACGATCGAGGACCCCGTCGAGTATCAGATCAACGGCATCACCCAGCTCCAGGTCAACCACAAATCGGGGCTGACGTTCGCGAGCGGCCTGCGGTCGATGATGCGCGCAGACCCGGACATCCTCATGGTCGGCGAGATTCGTGATCGGGAGACCGCACAGGTGGCGATCGAAGGCGCGCTCACGGGCCACATGGTCCTCTCGACTCTCCACACCAACGACGCTCCGACCGCGATCACCCGGCTGATCGAAATGGGCATCGAGCCGTTCTTGATCGCCTCCGCGCTCGACTGCGTCGTCGCTCAGCGGCTCGCGCGCATCCTCTGCCCACACTGCAAGCGACGCGCGATTATCCCTGCGCATATCGTGCGCGAGCACGGGTACAACGTTCAGTTCGACATCGAGGCCTACGAACCCGTCGGGTGCACGCGCTGCGGCCGGATGGGCTACCGCGGGCGGATCGGCCTGTTCGAGGTGATGACGATGTCCGATGCGATCCGCAAGCTCGCGCTCGAGCGTGCGCCGGCCGACCAGATCGCGGCTGTCGCGGTGCGCGAGGGGATGCGCCGGCTGCGAGACGACGGCCTCGAAAAGATCAAATCCGGACTGACGTCGATGGCCGAAGTCGCCCGTGTAACGGGATCCACGTGAGCTGTCGATAGGGCTTGCACATGGGTTGCGATACGCCGGATGCCAATCGGAGAGGGGCCCTGCATGGACCTTGACTTTGCCGAAGTGCTGCTCGAGGTTGTCAACCGTCGCGCCTCCGACCTGCACCTGAGCGCCGGCGCCCCGCCGATGGTGCGTGTGCGCGGGAGGCTGACGGCGCTGGAGGGCTACCCGGCGCTGACCCCGACCGACACCCGGGAGATCGTGTACTCGATCCTCTCCAACGCGCAGCGTCAGAAGCTCGAGAACGACTGGCAGATCGACTTCGCGTACCAGATCCCGGGCCGAGCCCGCTTTCGCGTCAACGCATACTTTCAGCGCTCGGCCCTCGGCGCGGCGTTCCGCCTGATTCCGTTCGAGGTAGCGCCGCTCGAATCGCTCGGTCTCCCGCCGGCGGTCGCCGACTTCGCCAAGAGGCCACGCGGGCTCGTGCTCGTCACCGGACCGACCGGATCGGGCAAGTCGACCACGCTCGCGTCGCTTATCGACGTGATCAACGAGTCGCGCGAGGAGCACATCATGACGATCGAGGATCCGATCGAGTTTTTGCACCACCACAAGAAGTGCATTGTCAATCAGCGCGAGATCGGCTCGGACGCGACGAGCTTCGCCGACGCGCTCAAGGCCGCGCTGCGCCAGGACCCCGATGTGATCCTCGTCGGCGAGATGCGCGACCTGGAGACGATCGGGACGGCGATCACCGCGGCGGAAACCGGTCACCTCGTATTCGCGACGCTGCACACCCAGGACACGCCACAGACGCTCGACCGCATCATCGATGTGTTTCCCGCCTCCCAGCAAGGCCAGATTCGAGCCCAGCTGTCGGTGGCGCTGCAGGGCATCATGACGCAGATGCTGCTGCCGACCGCCGACGGCGCCGGACGCTGCGTCGCCGCCGAGGTACTCGTCCCCACCCCCGCTGTCCGGAACCTGATCCGCGAATCCAAGAGCCACCAGATCTACTCCGTGCTCCAAACCGGCGGAGCGCACGGAATGCAGACGATGGATGCGGCGCTCGCTCAGCTCGTGCGGTCGGGCAAGATCACTCGCCACCTCGCCGAGTCGCGCGCCCACTCGCTCGAAGAGCTCCGCCGGCTGATGGGGGGTTCGTCCGCCCATCCGATGGCGGCATGAGCGATGGCCACCTACGTCTTCAAAGCGACGGATCTCGCGGGTGTCCCCGCGCGCGGGCAAGTCGAAGCCCAGTCCAAGCAGGACGTCGCCGAGCAGCTCAAGGGCCGCGGCCTGGTCGTTGTCGACATCGCACACAAGTACCGCTCCAGGGAGCTCAACATCGAGCTCTTCGCCCGAGTGAAGGCGAGCGACCTCGCAGTCTCGACCCGACAGCTCTCGACGATGGTCTCCTCGGGCATGACCATCCTGCGATCGCTCTATGTGCTCGAGGCGCAGACGGACTCCAAGAAGCTCAAGGATACGGTCGCCTCGGTGCGCCGGGACGTCGAGGCTGGGCTGCTCCTCTCCGACGCGCTGGGACGTCACCCGAAGGTGTTTTCTCCGCTGTACGTCTCGATGGTGCGGGCCGGCGAGACGGGTGGCGTGCTCGAAGAGTGCCTGCTCCGCGTCGCCGACCAGCTCGAGAAGGACGCTTCGCTCCGGCGCCAGGTCCGCGCGGCGACGATCTATCCATCGCTCGTGATCAGCTTCGCCTTGATCGTCATGCTGGCGCTCGTCGCGTTCCTGATTCCGGTGTTCGAGGGCGTCTTCAAGGAGTTCGGTGGCAAGCTTCCAGCGCTCAGTCAGTTCATGGTCAACTTCTCGCATCTCATCGATGGCGAGTGGTACGTGGTCCTCGCCGTTGTCGGGGTTGTGGTCCCCAGCTTCCTCTACGTCAAGCGCTCGAACTGGGGCAGGCCGCGGTGGGATGCATTCAAGCTTCGCGTCCCGCTGAAGATCGGTGACGTCGTGCAAAAGGTCGCGATCGCGCGCTGGTCGCGCACGTTTTCCTCGCTTGTCTCCGCCGGCGTGCCGATCATGCAGGCGATCGAGATCACCGGCAAGACGGCCGGCAACGCGGTGATCGAGGACGCGATGGCGTCGGTCATCGCCTCGGTCAAGTCGGGCGGGACGATCGCCGAGCCGCTCAAGCACGCGAAGGTTTTCCCCGCGATGGTTGCGCACATGGTCGGCGTCGGCGAGGAGACCGGCGCGCTCGACTCGATGCTCGCCAGGGTCGCCGACTTCTACGAGGACGAGGTGGACGCGGCGGTCAAGGCGCTGACCTCGATCTTGGAGCCGGCGATGATCGTCCTCGTCGGCGGCATCGTCGGCGTGATCGTGATCTCGATGTACCTGCCGCTGTTCGACGTGTACAAAGCGGTTCCTTAGAGCTACGCGGTCTGCTTGGTGACCCTCGTCGACCGCGGGCGGCTCGGATGCGGTCGCCGCGCAGCGGGGGCCGGGACGCGGTGGCGCAACGCGCGCACGAGGAGCGCAGCGGCGGCAACGGTCGCCGCCACGAACAGCAGATTCGCGGCCTGAGTGCCGAGATAGTCGGGAAAGCGGTCGAGCACGGTGAATGCGCCGGCGGCTCCCGCGAGACCCGCGATCGGCAGCTTGCGGCTTGTGATCACGTCGAGTGCCACCAACGTGAGCAGCAGGGGAAAGTAGTAGTAGGCGCCCGCTCCGGGGTCGAGCGTGCATCTCAGGACGAACACGAGACCTGTCGACAGGAGCATCGCCTGCGCCGAGAGGTGCCAGCCCTGACGAGACCACACGAGCAGCGGTACGAAGACGCCCAGCCCGATGATCAGCGGATGTGAGATCGGTCCCACGACGCCCGCGACCGTGTGCCCGATGAAGAATCGGTCATCCCCGAAGATGTTCGTGACCTGCACTCTGCCCGTCGCGGAGAACGGATACAGCCAGGTGAAGATCGTCGTTATAGGCTGCGGTGTCGAGATGTAGCTGGTCGCGTGCCGGAAGGCCGCGAAGTTCCCGACCATCATCGGCACCGTGCTTCCGGCGGCAGCGGCCAGCATGATCAGCCCGGCGCGGATCCGCTCGCGCTCGAGGACGAGCAGCGTGGGGCACACGATCAGCAGCGCCCACTGCTTGCTCGCAACCGCCAGGCCGGTGAGCACCGCGCTCACAACGATGCGGCGCTCGCACGCCGCGAGCAGCGCACCAACGGCGAGGCTCGCCGTCAGGAGCTCCTCCGGATGGCCGTAGTAGAGAGCGTTGTTGACCAAAGGGTTGAGCAGGCAGACGGCCACGAGCACCGTGCGGCCGAGGCGGCCCATCCCGAGGCGGCCCATCCCGCGGCGCCCAGCGACGCGGGCCATCCAGATTGCGATCAGCGCGACCGAGAGCACGCACGGAAGATCTCCCCACCTGTACATCCCGACCGGGGAGTCGTGGAGCGCGGCCGCCAAGACCACGAACGGAGCCCGCACGTACAGCGACACCGCGCCCATGGCGGGCTGGTGGGAGAAGAAGCTTCCGATGGCGCCGTGCGCGATCGCCGAGAGGGCAGGGCCGGCATCGGTCGGGTAGTCCCCGAGGCCGGGAGCGCGGAGGGCGATCACGGAACCGCCGGCGAGCGCCGCGGGCGCCAAGAATCGATCGAACGCGTTCCACCGACGAGGTGTCGGGCTCGCGGTCACATAGCCCCATCGGCGGACGAGGCGTGGCGCTTGAGAGAGCCTCCACGCCGCGTCCCCGAGCGCGCCCGACCCGCCCGTGCGCGGCGCACTAGGCTGTTGCGTCAGTGAGCCCCCAGGCAGCCGATGAGAACCGCAGCGCATGCTCGCCCTGCCGCGGCACCGGCACGGTGCTCTCCTCGCTCGGCGGGGGGCGTCACCAGGTGACGTGTCCCTGGTGCGGCGGGAGCGGTCGCTTCGCGCCCGGAAGGGATGCCCAGGCGCACGTCAGCGCCGACGCTGCGTAGACGATAGTCGTCCCGTTCGCTGTTTCTACGGATCGCGACCCTAGAAAATCCGTCGAATTACTCAAGCGATATCAGGCGTTGCCGATACCGCTTGTGCCAGAAGCCACTGAATGCAGAGGCAAACCGCTCGCGAGGTCGGGACGCAAAGCCACGGACCTCCCACCTGGGAGGGAGCCGGGTTGCCACCAAGGCTCGAATGCTGTTCGAGCCCAACAGGCTTATTGGATCCATGGGATCTGGCGCACAGGCCCATTTTAACGATCCTAGGAGGATCCATGCTCTACAGGCTACGTCGTCGTATGCAGGACGAACAGGGCTTTACCCTGATCGAGCTTCTCGTCGTGATCCTGATCATCGGCATCCTCGCCGCGGTCGCCATCCCGACGTTCCTCAACCAGCGCGGCAAGGCGTACGACGCGAACGCCCAAACCGTGGTGAAAGACATGCAGACCGCCGCGGAGACCTACGCGACCGGCAACAACGGCACCTACCCGACTACGGTCGCGCAGCTGAACGCTATCGACCCGTCAATCCCCACGACCTTCACCGGGGGGGCGTCGGTCGCGGGCGATGCCATCACCGGCGGCGGTACCAGCGCGGACACCTATGTCGTGACGGCGACGGCAGTGAACACGGGCGACATATTCTCGATCGTCGAGGCGGCCGGCGTCCAGACGGAACCGTGTACGGCCGGAACTGGCGGTGGGCAGCCGGGAGGCTGCCCCACCAGCGCAGTCTGGTAGCAGGCACCCCACCTCTGACCGCTGTGAACAGGGCGGGCCTTCGGGCCCGCCCTGTTTCTTTGCATGACTTCACCCGAGCCGCCGATGGCGGAGGAGTTGTCGGATCGCCTCATGTCAATCCCATTTCGACCGATAAGGGACGCATGAGGATCAGCGCGGCGTCGATCGTCGGCACCCTGGTCCTCATCGGCCACCTGGGGCACCGGACCTTCCAAGGCGACGCGACCGGCTGGGGCTTGCGCCGCTTCTCGACCGGGTGGCAGCCCACGACCGGTTGGGCCGCGCCATAGCGATGGCGGTCGTCTTCTCGGGGCTCGGCGGTCTGATCGTGGGCTCCTTCCTCAATGTCGTCGCCTTCCGCCTGCCGCGCGGGGAGTCGCTGGTCGCGCCCGGGTCGCACTGCGCGAGCTGCGACACGCCGATCAAGCCATACGACAACGTCCCCGTGCTCGGTTGGCTGCTTCTCCGCGGCCGCTGTCGCGGATGCGATGCCCAGATCTCCGCCCGGTATCCGCTCGTCGAGGCGATCACTGCGCTCCTCGCGGTGGCAGTCGTGCTCGTCAAGCACTCACCCCGCGACGTGGTCCTGGGTCTGCTCCTGGTCGGGGTCCTTGTCCCTGTCGCGCTGATCGATTTCGACCGTCGGATCATCCCCAACAAGATCATGCTGCCCGCCGCGGTCGCGGCGGTCGCGGTCGGCCTCCTCCTCGCTCCTGCGCAGCTGCCGGAGCAGCTCGTCGCCGGTGCCGCGGCCGGGGGCTTCCTGCTCCTCTTCGCGCTCGCGTATCCCAAGGGCATGGGGATGGGAGACGTGAAGTTAGCCGCGGTGCTTGGCCTCTACCTCGGGCGCTCGGTCGCCGTGGCGCTGCTCTCCGGGGTTCTTGCCGGGGCGGTCGTGGGCGCTCTGGTGATCGCGCGGGTCGGAGTCAGCCAGGGCCGCAAGACCGCCGTGCCGTTCGGGCCCTTCCTGGCCATTGGCGGCGTCGTGGGCCTGCTCGCGGGACCGGCGATCGTGCACTGGTACCTGTACTCGATCGTTTGAGCGCCGGATCGGCGACGAGCAGGCTCAAGCAACCGACTCCCCAGCCGATATCGACATTGTGCGAAAGCCGATCGTCGCCCCTGCGCTCGTCACCGCGTTCCTTCTCGTTCTGGCGCCAGACGCGGCGCTCGCGAGCTCCGGAGGCTCCAGCCGGGGAGGCACGAGCGCGAGTTCCGGCCTGGCTCTGCCGCTCGTCGCGCTGGCATCGGCGACCGTTCCGCCGTCGGGCTTCACCACCGACGCCGACCAAGCGGAAAGGGCGGCGGAGTCCGACCGGACGATACTCGCCCTGCATGCCCGCGAGCATCCGCTGCTGGTCCAGCCGCTGGTCTGGGATGGCCAGAGCTGGTTCGTCAACTTCTCCTATCGCGGGAAACTCGTCGCACAGGTCGTCGAGACCCGCGCCGCCCAGGTCACAGGAGTGTGGACCGGTCCGCTGGCGTTCGCGGTCTACGCGCGTGGCGACTTCGCGACCCTGTTCGGGTCGGCGTGGGTGCTCGTGCCCTTCTCGCTGCTGTTCCTGGTCCCGTTCCTCGACCTGCGGCGGCCGCGGCGGATTCTGCACCTCGACGCGCTCGTGCTCCTCTCGTTCCTCATCTCTTACCTGCTGTTCGACCACGCCAAGCTCGTCGCCGCGGTGTGGATGATCTATCCGCCGATGCTCTACCTGCTGGCTCGCATGCTGTGGATCGGCGGGCTCCGGCGACGCCGGCGAAGCGAATCGACCCGCCCCATCTCGACGGGGCTCTCGCCCCTTCTCACCGTGGGCGTGCTCGGTGGCGGTCTCGTCGCGCTGGTCGCCGCCCGAATCGTGCTCAGCCTGGTCTCGAGCACCGTCGTCGATGTCGGCTACGCGTCGGTGATCGGCGCCCATCTGATCGCCACCGGCCAGCCGCTCTACTACGCGAGCGCGGCGCATGGCGACACGTACGGTCCGATCGCCTATCTCGCCTACCTGCCGTTCGAGCTGCTGTTCCCGTGGCATGGCGCGTGGGACTACCTGCCGTCCGCGCACGCGGCGTCGATCGTGTTCGACTTGGTGACCATCGTCGGCCTCGTTCTCCTCGGCCGGCGGCTGCGCGGCGGCCGCGAGGGCCTTCGCCTCGGGCTCGCGCTCGGCTGGGCATGGTCGGCGTGCCCGTTCACGCTGCTCGCGCTGATGATGCACACGAACGACGGGCTGGTCGCGATGCTGTCCGTGCTCAGCCTCCTGGCCTTCGCCTCACCCGCCGCGAGGGGCGCGCTACTCGGGCTCGCCGCCGCGGCGAAGTTCGCGCCGGCAGCGCTGCTGGGGCTGTACGCCGGACAGCGCGATCGCGGGGTCAAGGGCATGATCGTGTGCGTCGCCTCGTTCACGGCGGTGGTGGTGACGGCGATCGGCCTATACCTACCCTCCGGCGGCCTCACGGAGTTCTACAACCACACGATCGGATACCAGTTGACCCGCGCCGACGTCTTCTCCGCGTGGGCGCTTCACCCCAGCCTCGATCCGCTGAAGCTTGCGGTCGAGGTCGGTGCCGTGCTGCTCGCCGCGGTCGTGGCGTTCCTCCCGCGCCAACGGTCGATGGCGCACGTGTGCGCGCTTGCCGGCGCGATCACGATCGCCCTGCAGCTTCCCGCCGTGCACTGGTTCTACTACTTCATCGTCTGGTTCATGCCGTTCGTGCTCGTCGCCCTGCTCGAGCGGGGGTCGGGCGATGCCACGGTGATCGAAGAGCCGGGCGCGGCAGGGGCAGCGCCCCCGATGACTGCGGGGCGCGTGCTCGAGGCCGTCCATGCCGGCGCCTAATTCGTCGATCCCGGCGCCAGGTGTTGCGCGGAAGCGGCGCGCTGCTGCCCGGAGGCCCTAAACCTGAGCGGCTCTAAAGCCGATCACAGTGGCGAGAGCAATCAATGAGAATCGCCACAGGTAAATCAATCATCGGGCTCGACATCGAACCCGGCTGCGTCGCCGCGGTCCAGACCAGCTCTGGAGGTGTCGCCGTCGAACGGGCGGCCACCGCGCCGCTGGGGCCGGGCGTGGTGAGGGAGGGCGAGGTCGTCGACGTCGACACCTTGGCCGAGGTGCTGCGCCAGCTGTTCGCCGACCATAGGCTCGGGCGCCGCGTCAGGCTCGGAGTCGCTAACCAGCGGATCGTTATGCGCACGCTCGACCTGCCGCCACTCCGGGACGCGAAGGAGATCTCCTCAGCGGTGCGGTTCCAGGCGCAGGAGCACATTCCGATGCCGCTCGACCAGGCCGTGCTCGAGCACCAGTCGTTGGGTATCGTCGAAACGCCCGAAGGACCGCGCACCCGGGTCGTGCTCGTCGCCGCCCGCCGCGACATGATCGACCGCCTGCTCGCCGCGACGCGGAGCGCCGGTCTCCGCCCCGAGGGCATCGATCTGAGTGCCTTCGCGATGATTCGCGCGCTCTATCGCCCCGGCCGCGACGGTGCGACCCTGTACGTCAGCGTCGGCGGGATGACCAACCTCGCGGTGGCCGTCGGAACCACCTGCGTGTTCACCCGCGTGGTTGCGCACGGCACGGAGGCGATTGCGGGTGAGCTCGCCGAGCGTCGCGGGCTGACGCTCGAGCATGCGCGTGGCTGGATCACCCATGTCGGCGTGCTGACGGCGATCGACGACATCGACGGGGACTATGAGATCGCTCTCGAGGCACGCGCCGTGCTCAGCGAAGGCATCCGCCGGATCGCCGACGAGGTCCGCAACTCCCTCGACTTCCACCGCGCGCAGCCCGGCGCGGCGGCCGTTCAGCACGCCGTTCTGACTGGTCACGCGGTCTCCATTCCCGGCTTCTCCGACCAGCTCGGCGTCGAGATTGCGCTACCGCTCGAGTCCGGCGTGGTGAGTGAGGCGCACTCTGGCGCAATCGGGGACATCGATCCCGGTAGCCTCGCGATCGCCGCCGGCCTCGCGGTCCAGGAGGTTGCGGCATGAAAGCCGTCAACCTCATCCCCGGCGACTCGCGCCCCGGCTGGCGGGGCTCGAGTGCTCGCTCCGGCGCATCGGTGTACCTGCTGCTCGGCGCGCTGGCGGTCGCCGTCGCGCTCGTCACGGTGTACACGCTGACCACGAACCGGATCTCCGATCAGAAGGCGAAGGTCGCAGAGCTTCGGACCGAGGCCAGCCAAGCTGAGAGCATGGCGGCCCGGTTGGATCCGTACGTCGAGTTCGCCAAGCTCGCCCAGGCGCGCGCGGAGACGGTTCGCGAGATCTCGTCGAGCCGATTCGACTGGCACGCGGCGCTCGCGGGCCTTTCCCGCGTCGTTCCTGCGAACACGTCGCTCGAGTCCCTGGTCGGGAGCGTCGTCCCCGGCGCGAGTGTCAGCGGTGCCGGCGCAAGCGGCACGGGCACCGATCTTCGCGGTGACATTGCGGCCCCGGCCTTCCAGCTGTCGGGATGCTCGGATTCCCAGGACGACGTCGCGCGGCTGGTCTCGCAGCTGAGGGTGATCGATGGTGTGACGCGAGTCTCGCTGGAGGATTCGCAGAAGAGCGCCGGCAGCCAATCTGGAGCATCGGTCAGCTCACCGTCGGGCGAAGCGGCATGTCCTGCAGGCTCGCCGACGTTTGACCTGGTCGTGTTCTTCAAGCCGCTGGCGAACGCCGGCGCCGACGGTGTCGAGTCGTTGGGCACCCAGGCGGTCAGCTCCACCACGAGCACCGGAGGGTCCCCGTGATCGCGAGAGATCGACTCGTGCTCGTGATCGTCGCGGCGGTCGTCGCCGTCGCCGCCGCGTGGATTCTCGTGATCGGGCCCAAGCGTGATCAGGCGAACGAGCTCGGAGCCCAGGTGACGGCGGCGCAAAGGACGCTCAGCGCCGCAAGAACGCAGATCGTGGCCGCGGGGATCGACCAGCGAGCGTACGCGCGCAACTACGAGGCCGTCGCGGAGCTGGGCGAGGCCGTCCCGCCCGATGACGACACTGCCTCGCTCATCCTCGAGCTCCAGAACGCGGCGACGCGCGCAGGCGTGGACTTCCGCTCGCTGGTTTTGAACGCCGCAGCGTCGACTCCCGCCGCGACGACGTCGACGAGCACGTCCTCGACCAGCCAGGCGGTCACCGCGACACTCCCGCCCGGCGCTGCCGTCGGTAGCGCCGGTCTCCCGACGCTGCCGTTCACCTTTACCTTCCAAGGAAACTTCTTCCGGCTCGCGAACTTCTTCGGTCGGCTGGAGCGGTTCGTCGTCGCGACCAACAAGACGGTCTCGGTGAGCGGTCGGCTCATGACCTTGAACGCGATCAGCCTCGGGGCCGGTCCGAGCGGATTCCCACAGATCACCGCGACGATCTCGGCCACCACCTACCTGGTGCCGGCCAGCGAGGGGCTGACCGACGGCGCATCTGCGTCGGGTCCCGCCGGGAGCTCGAGCGCCCAGACCGTGTCGGGCTCCTCGAGCTCGCCGGCCGCCGCCGCCGCGACGATCACGCCTCCCACCCCATGAACACCGTCCGGAACCTGATCTCCGAGCTGCGGGAAAAGCGGCTGTGGCCCGTGGCGGCAGCGCTGATCATCGCGCTGGTGGCCGTGCCCGTGCTCCTCTCGAGCTCGGGCAAGACGGTGGCGGTCTCCCCGACCCCGGTGACGGGATCTGCGAGTACCCCGACGCCCGCACTACCCGCGGTCAGCGTGACCACGACCCCGAGCGACGCACGGCTCACCGGCCCGGAGCGCGATCCCTTCAGCCAGCAGGTGAAGGCGAGCTCGGGCACCACCGGTTCGAGCACCGGCACCTCCTCGACCGCAGCGACCGGCTCGTCCAGCTCGACCGGATCCAGCGGGTCGACATCGAGCGGCGGAACGGGCGCGGCCACGACGACGACCGCCACGTCGACGACGACCACCTCGACCACCACGTCCGTCACGGAGCCGCCCGTAAAGTACCTCTACTTCGAAGTCAGCGTCGTCTACGGCGGCTCGGGCTCGGTTCCCCGGACGCTGGACAACGTCACGCGGCTGACTCCCCTACCGCGCGCGTCCGACCCTCTCATCGTCTACCTCGGCGTTGAGAAGGACAAGAAGACGGCCATGTTCCTCGTCTCCCAGATCGTCCACCCGACGGGCCAAGGAAAGTGCCTGCCGAACCGCTCCGACTGCCAGTTCCTCGACATGAAGGCCGGCGAGGCTGACCTGTTCAAGGTCGTGCGCCCCAGCGGAACGGTCGAGTTCACCGTGTCCCTCACCGCCGTCAAGACGGTGTCGACAACGTCGCCCATCGCGGCGGCGGCGGCTTATGCGCGCGAGTCCAAGGGCGGCAGCAAGATCATCGCCCGAGCAACTGCGCAGTCGATCGCGCTGCATGCGCTCATCTACTCCAGGCAGACGGGCACGCTGTCCGTCCATCTCTCGCGTAGGTCGTTCGATCATTTGCTGAGCACGCTGGGCGCGCCGGCAGCGCTCGGAGTAACCCTGCAGCCGTTCCCGGCCGGCTCGTAGGCGCGGCCGTGGCCCCCGGGCACGCCAAAAGCATACTCCGGCGTTTGCGCTGGCCGGGGGGCGCCGCACGCGGCGGGCGCATGACATTGACCGTGTTGGGCCAAGGTGCGAACGAGGGCGGCGTCACCCTGATCGAGCTGCTCATGGCGATGGCACTCGGGCTGGTAATTCTCGGCGCCGCGCTGATCGCGATGGTAGACGGGCTGAGCGAACAGAGCCGCGTCACCAATAGAGTGTCGACGGCGCAGATGCTGGAGACCGCGGCCGCCGCGATGGTAAATGAGCTACGTCCTGCCGCTTCGGTCCTCTACGTGTCAGGCACAGGAAATCTGGAAATCACCCTGACACCACCGTCTACGGTGATCCCGGCGGGCGGCACGACGGCGGGCAGTCAGGTCACATATGACTGTTATACGACGAGCGGTACGTGCATCCGACGCATCGGCGCTGCCGCCACCCACACCTTCGCCACCCGGATCGTCAACGCTAACGTCTTTACGCTCGAGTGTCGCACCGCTGCCGGCGACCTACAGGCGGTAACCAATGGTGGCTCGACGTCGGGATGCGCGAACGGAATCGACTACGTGGCCATTAAGCTGGTCGCGTCCGTTGGTTGCTCAGGCGAACGAATATCAGCGGCCGGCTGTAGCGATGGACAGGTGGAGGTTGACGGTGGCACGTCGCTGCGCAGCCAATCGTAGCCGTGTGCTGCGTGACGAGCGCGGCTTCACGTTGATCGAGGTGATGGTCGCGGCGCTCGTCCTCGTACTCGGTATCGGTGCGGTGTTTTTCGGGTTTGTCGGTCCGCTGAAGCTGAGTAAGACAGCAGAGCGCGAGAACGAGGCAGCGGTGATCGCGGAGGGCGACATCGAGAGCATTGCCGGGCGCCCGTGGGCGGGGATCGTGCTCAGCTCGAACAACGCTAAGGTGAGCGACCCCAATCCCAACAGCCCCAGCGACCCACGGTACTTCGTGGGGATGGATACGGAGGCGACCCCCCAGCCTGGGTACGAGATCCTCGAGAACTACCAGAACGCCTCCGCCGGGTCGCCGGCCGATGTCACAAGCCAGGGCATTAGCACCAACGGTGTCGAGCCGTTCGTTCCCGCATCGGCGACGAGCCTCCTGGCCCCCAGCTCGCCGACCCCGACCGGCGGTCCCCCGGGAACGATCTACAGATTCATCACCTACCGCACCGAGCTGTGCTCGCCGACGATCGAGCCCACCAACACCACCACCGATCCGCTCGGCATCATTGGCGACCTGGTCCAGCCGGTTCTCAACACCCTCTTCGGCACGATCCAGCAGCTCGCGTCGAACGCATGCGGGATGCACAACATTGAGAAGCGGATCACGGTCGCTGTGGTTCTCACCCCCGGCGTGACGGGCGTCGGGCCCTCCACGCCGGTCTATGTCTCGACGCTGGTCCCGAACCCGTCATACGGTGGCGCCCAGACTGGCGGGGTCAAGTCGTGTGGGAACAGCGGCGTCCTCCCGGTGGTCTGCACTCTCCTCGGCAATCTCCTGGGGCTATGATCCGATTTGGTGCTTTGCGCGGCCGTCTCGCCGATGCGGAAGGCTTCGTGCTCGTGAGCGTGATGATCGTGTTGCTGATACTCGGCCTGTTGGTATCGGCGGCGGTGGTCACGGCTGTCGGCGCAAGCCATTTGGCGCTAAACGACGTGAACGACGTTCGGGCGCAGCAGGCTGCTGATGCCGGGCTGCGCGAGGCGACGTTTGAGTACAACCTCAGCGCTCTCGATATCTTCTCAATCTCGACCCTTCAAGGTCAGGTGGGTAACTGCGTCACCGGCACTACTGCGACCGGCATCGGCGTGGCTACGCAGTCCACCAGCGCATCGCCACCATGGTGCGCCGCGGTCATCCAGGATCTCGGTGACAGCGAGAGCTACAGCTACCAGTCGTCGCCCGCCACGCAGATTGTGCATCAAACCGGCGTTACGCAAACGGGATGTATTCTTTTTATCTGCACGGGGCCGGATATCATTACCTACAGCACCGAGCTCGAGCGGATCATCGTATCCACGGGCACAGCAGGAAACGTGACACGCCGCGTCGCCGCCCGGATCAACATGATCGGCACTGACACCACCGAAACCTGCGGTGGCCTCGTTGGTTGCCTGCTCGGCGCGGTGCTCAACCTGCTTGGTGTCAACCCGGGGGCTTCCGGGACAACGACCGGCGCCTTGATCACTCAGTCCTATGCGAGCGAGCCCAACAGCTACCGGCAGTGCCTGTCGTCAGCGCCATCCGGCAGCGACCCCAGCAGCAATTGCAGTCTCGGGCCGACGGGAATATCGTGATCGGGAGACAACGAAGCTCGGCAAGGCATCTGGCGTGGCTGCTCTGTGGAGGCCTCGCTTTCGAGCCGCCCCGTAACCTGTAGCGCCCCATGGCGCTCCGCCTCACCACCGCCGGCGAGTCGCACGGCCCCGGCCTGACGTGCATCATCGAAGGCTTGCCGGCCGGCCTGCAGCTCGACCGCGATGCGCTCAACCGCGACCTTGCCCGCCGCCAGCTCGGCCACGGTCGCGGGGGCCGGATGAAGATTGAGCGCGACCAGGCGGAGGTCACCGGTGGAGTCAGGCACGGCCGCACGCTCGGCGGGCCGATCGCGCTCCAGGTCCACAACCGCGACTACGCCAACTGGGAGGAGCGGATGAACCCCTGGCCGGTGGCGGCGGAGCTCGCCGAGGTCCATCTCCCGCGGCCCGGGCACGCGGACCTCGTGGGAACGCAGAAGTATGGGCTCAGCGATGTACGGGACATCCTCGAGCGGGCCAGCGCCCGCGAAACGGCGGCGCGGGTGGCCGGCGGCGCCGTGGCCAAGGCGTTCCTCGGGGCGCTCGGGGTCGAGGTCTTCTCGCACGTGATCCAGATCACCTCGGTCCACGCACCACCCCGGGACGATCTCCAGGCTCTGGACTTCGCGCACGTCGACGAGTCGCCGGTGCGGTGCCTGGACGCGGACGCGACCCGGGCGATGGTGGCCGAGATCGATGCCCTGCGCAAGGCGAACGAATCGCTCGGCGGGGTGTTCGAGGTGCGCGCGTTCGGGCTCGTGCCCGGGCTCGGCTCGCACGTATCCTGGGAGGAGCGTCTGGACGGCCGGCTCGGACAGGCGATCCTGTCGATCCAGGCGATCAAGGCGGTGTCGATCGGCGACGGGTTCGAGGTCGCCGGTGTGCCGGGCTCGCGGGCTCACGACGAGATCTTCTGGGACGAGGAGCATGGCTACCGGCGCGAGACGAACCGCGCCGGTGGGGTGGAGGGCGGCATGTCGACCGGCGCGACGCTTGTCGTACGCGCGTCGATGAAGCCCCTGCCGACGCTCACGAAGCCGCTGCGGTCGGTCGACATCGCCACGCACCAGCCCGCCGAGGCGTTGCGTGAGCGCACCGACTCGTGCACGGTGCCGGCGGCTGGGGTGGTGGGGGAGGCGATGGTTGCGTTCGTGCTCGCGGATGCGTACCGGCGCAAGTTCGGCGGGGATCACATCAATGACGTGCGGACGGCGCTCGCCGCCTACGAGCATCGGATCGGGTGGAGGCGTGACGGCGACGCCTGAACGGGCGCGGTCCTCGGTCGTGCCGCTGCGGCCGCGACGCGATCGGCCCGTCGCCTTCATCGGCTTCATGGGGGCCGGTAAGACGACGGCGGCGCGCTCCGCCGGAGAGGCCATGCACGCCACCCCGCTCGACGCCGACGGCGTGATCGAGCAGCGCCTGGGCAAGTCGATCGAGCGCGCGTTCGCCGAGGACGGCGAGGCGGCGTTCCGCGCCGTCGAGGAACAAGTCACACTGGCGCTGCTCGAGGACCCGGGAAACCGCGTGCTGGCGCTCGGCGGCGGTGCGATCGGATCCGAGCGCGTACGCCGGGCGCTTGCCGATCGTGTCGTAATCTGGCTCGATGTCGACCTCGACACCGCCTGGGCGCGGGCGAACGGCTCCGGGCGTCCGCTCGCCCAGAACCGCGCCCGCTTCGAGTCGCTGCACTCCGAGCGCGAGCCGGTATACGAGGCACTCGCCGACGCGATCGTGCCTGCAGGTCGATCGGCGACGATGGCCCCGGTGCTCGACGGGCTGCGTGGGCTTCCGGCCGGCGCCCAGATGCTCTGGGCGTCGAGCGCCTCGGGCGACTACCCCGTCTACATCGGCCCGGGGCTGCTGCGGGAACGGAGATTCTGGCCCCCCACGATCGACGGCCGCCGCTTCCTCGTCACCGATGGGCGCGTCGGCAGACTGTACGGCGACGCGGTCGAGCCGCTCGCCGGCCGCGTTTCGGTCATGCCGGGGGAGCAGTCCAAGACCGTTGCGCACGCCGAGATCGTGTGGACCGAGCTCGCGCTCGCCGGGATGACCCGTGACGACGTCCTCGTCGCCCTCGGCGGGGGCGTGGTCGGCGACCTCGCCGGCTTCTGCGCGGCCACCTACCAGCGCGGTGTTCGCTACGTGCAGGTGCCAACCACCCTCGTCGCTCAGGTCGACTCGGCCTACGGCGGCAAGACCGGGGTCGATCTCGCCGAGGCGAAGAACTACGTCGGGGCCTACCACCAGCCGGTGGCGGTGGTGGCGGACACGAGCACGCTCACGACGCTCCCCGCCGAGGAGGTCGCCGCCGGCTACGCCGAGGTCGTCAAGACGGCGCTGATCGCCGGCGGCGCGCTGTGGGAACGGGTCCGGTCGGGAGCCGATCCCACCGACCGTGAGGTGATCACCGCGTGCGCCCGCACGAAGCTCGCGATCGTGGCCAAGGACGAGCGCGACGCCGGCGTGCGAGCGGTGCTCAATCTCGGGCACACCGTCGCCCACGCGATCGAGACGGTCACCGGCTACGCGAGCTACCGACACGGAGAGGCGGTGGCGTTGGGTCTGCTCGCCGCGCTGCGCCTGTCGGGCAAGGACGAGCTCCGCAGCGAGGTCGAGGCGCTGTTGATCGCGCGTGAGCTCCCGACCACGCTCGCGGGCGCCGACCCCGACGCCGTCATCCTCGCCACGACGCGCGACAAGAAGCGCCGTGGCGAGGGGCCTGTGCCGTTCGTTCTCCTCGAGGCGCCCGGCGAGCCTCGGCCCGGCTGCCACGTCGACCCCGACGCGCTCGGCGCGGCGGTGCGAGAGTTGGTGCCGTCGTGAGCGCGACCCGGATCGAAGTGATGCACGGCGTCAACCTCGACCAGCTCGGGCGCCGCGACCCGACCCACTATGGTGGACTGACCTTGACCGAGCTCGAGCTTCGGATCGCCGACGACGCCGCGGCGCTCGACCTGAGTACCCGCTTCTTTCACTCCAACCACGAGGGCGACTTCGTCGAGCACCTGCACGGGCTCGACGGTCTCGCGGATGGGATCGTGCTCAATCCGGGGGCGTGGACGCATTACGCGTGGGCGATCCGCGATGCGCTCGAGCTGACCGGTCTGCCGGCGATGGAGGTCCACCTCTCGGACATCGAGGCCCGCGAGGAGTGGCGTCGGGTGTCGGTGATCCGCGAGGTGTGCATCGGCCACGTCGCCGGCCGGGGCGCCGACGGTTATCGCGACGCGCTCACCCGCCTGCGCGAGGAGCTGGCGCGGTGAAGGGCGCCGTGGAGCGCCTCATCGAGCTGCTGCCGGAGGCGGAGATCGACGCGCTGCTCGTGACCAACCTCGTCAACATCCGCTACCTCACGGGCTACGACGGCACTAACGGGATCGCCCTGATCGGGCCCCAGACGCGGGCGTTCGCCACCGACTTCCGCTACGTCGAACAGGCAGCGGAGCAGGTCGATCCGTCGTTCGCCCGCGCCCGCGCGTCGCTCGACCTGCTCGAGGCGGTGAGGGACCTCATCCCGGGAGGCGAGGTCATGCTCGGCTTCGACGACGTGCACATGCCCGTTCGCCAGCACGCGCAGCTGCGCGAGCTGCTACCCGATCGCGTCGTGCTCGTTCCCTCAGGCGGGCTGGTCGAGCGGATTCGCGCGGTCAAGGACGCCGAGGAGGTGCGGCGCATCCGGATCGCGGCCCAGCTCGCGGACGCCTCGTTCGAGCGGATCATCCGCGACGGGCTCGTCGGACGCACCGAGCGCGAGGTCGCGATCGCGCTCGAGTACGACATGCGCGAACGCGGGGCGCGGCGCCCGAGCTTCGATTCGATCGTCGCGACCGGGGCGCACGGCGCGCTCCCGCACGCGCAGCCGCGCGACGTGCCGATCCGGGCCGGCGAGCTGGTCGTCGTCGATTGGGGGGCGGAGCTCGACGGCTACTGCTCGGACTGCACGCGCACGGTCGCGGCCGGCGAGCCGGGCGAGGACGCAAGGACCGTCTACGAGCTCGTGCTCAGCGCCCAGCTCGCCGGATTGGAGGACATCCGCGCCGGGCGCGGCGGACGCGAGGTCGACGCGGTTGCGCGCACGGTGATCGAAGCCGGCGGTCACGGCGAGCACTTCGGTCACGGGCTGGGGCACGGCGTCGGACTCGCGGTCCACGAGGCGCCCCGCCTTTCGCAGCGCTCAGAGGACACGCTGGTGCCAGGGAACGTCGTCACGGTTGAGCCGGGCGTGTACGTTCCGGGTCGTTTCGGCGTGCGCATCGAGGATCTCGTGCTCGTCACCGAGGACGGCTCCGAGGTCGTCAACGGCTTGTCCAAGCGACTGCTGACCACGGACTGACCGCCGCCGTCCGTTAGTGTGATCCGGAGTGGCAACGCCTCCTGACAAGCCGACCGAGAGCGGACCCGCGGACGCGTTCGTCGTGTTCGGCATCACCGGCGATCTCGCGAAGAAGATGACGCTGCGCTCGCTCTACCGGCTCGAGCGGCGCGGTCTGCTCGGAGTCCCGGTGATCGGTGTGGCGGTCGACGACTGGAGCGTCGAGCGGCTGCGCCAGCACGCCCGCGACGCGATCGAGGCGACGGGCGAGCAGGTCGACGATGAGGTCTTCTCGCGCTTCTCGGAGCGGCTCTCCTACGTCGCCGGCGACTTCGGCGATCCGGGAACGTTCGCGCACGTCGGCAAGGCGACAGGCGGCGCCACAAGTCCGGCGTACTACCTCGAGATTCCCCCTTCCCTCTTCGGCGCCGTGGTCGCCGGGCTCGACGGCGCGGGCCTGCTGCCGCCCCGCGCTCGCGTCATCGTCGAGAAGCCGTTCGGCCACGACCTCGCCTCGGCGCGCGCGCTCGCCGCCCAGCTCCATCAGCACCTCAAGGAGTCGCAGCTCTACCGGATCGACCACTTCCTCGGCAAGATGGGACTCGAGGAGTTCCTCTACCTGCGCTTCGCCAACACGATTCTCGAGCCGGTGTGGAATCGCAACCACGTCTCGAGCGTCCAGATCACGATGGCCGAGGAGTTCGGGGTCGAGGACCGCGGCCACTTCTACGACCCCGTCGGCGCGCTCCGCGACGTCGTCGTCAATCATCTCTTCCAGCTGCTCGCCGCCGCGGCGATGGAGCCCCCGGCCGGCGCCGACGCGCCGACGCTCAAGGACGCCAAGTACGCCGTGCTGCGCTCGATCGCCGACGCCGAGCCGGGGTGCTACAGCCGCGGCCAATACGAGGGCTACCGCGCGATCGACGGGGTGGCGAAGGACTCGACCACCGAGACCTTCGCCGCGCTGCGGCTGGAGATCGACAACTGGCGCTGGGAAGGCGTCCCGTTCTTCATCCGCACCGGCAAGTGCCTCGCGTTGACCGAGACCGAGGTCCGGCTCGTGTTCAAGCATCCGCCGCGGGTGGCGTTCATCAGCGGGGAGAGGTCCCGGCGCCCCTACCCCGACCAGCTCGTCGTCAGGCTCGATCCGGCGACGGGGGTGAGGATCGAGCTCGACGCGCTTCGCGCCGACGCTCCGGGACCGGCGCCGATCTCCCTCGACATGCAGTTCGCCCAGGAGGGCGGCGAGGCGCCGACACCCTACGAGGTCCTGCTCCACGCGGCGCTCGCCGGCGACTCGACCCGATTCACGCGGCAGGACGCCGTCGAGGAGGCCTGGCGGATCGTCCAACCGCTGCTCGACGCCCCGCCGCCCGTCGAGGCCTACCCCAAGGGATCGTGGGGCCCGCCGGGGGCCACGCGCCTGATCGCCGGTTTCGGCGCCTGGCACGAACCATGGGTACACGGGTGAGCGGCGCGCAGGCGCGCCCGCCCTCCGGTGAGCAGATCTCCCTCGAGCTCGGCCCGCAGCGAGCGACCGTGGTCGAGGTCGGAGGCGGCCTCCGCGCATACGCGCTCGGCAGCTGGGACGTGATCGACGGCTACGGCGTGCATGAGCGCTGCGGCGGTGGACGCGGCCAGCCGCTGATCCCGTGGCCCAACCGGCTGGGAGACGGGCGCTACCCGTGGGCTGGATCCGAGCTCCAGCTCGACCTCTCCGAGCCGGCGCGCGGGAACGCGATCCACGGCCTCGTTCGCTGGCGCAACTGGGAGCTCCGCGCACGCGATCCCACGCGGGCGGTGCTCGGCCACGTGCTCCACGGCGAGCCGGGATACCCGTTCATGCTCGACCTCGAGCTCGAGTACGCGCTCGAGCCCCGCGGCCTCACGGTCACCACGAGCGCGTGCAACATCGGCCCCGAGCCCTGCCCCTACGGCGCCGGCATGCATCCCTACGTCTCGCTCGGCGCCCCGTCGATCAACGGCGCGATCCTCACCGTCCCCGCCGCCCGCCGCCTGGTCGCCGACGAGCGTGGGATTCCCGTCGGCGAGGAGCCCGTCGCCGCCGGCCCGCTCGACTTCCGCGCCCCTCGCGCGATCGGGGGCGCGCAGATCGACGCATGCTTCGCCGGCCTTGATCGCGATCAGGGTGGCAACGTCCGCGTCGGGCTCCGTGCGCCGGACGATTCGCGGGCGGTGACCCTGTGGGCCTCGCGCGAATACGACTACGTGATGGTGTTCACCGGCGACACGCTTCCGGAGGGCCAGCGCCGGCGGGGCGTCGCGATCGAACCGATGACCTGCGCGCCGGACGCCTTCCGGTCGGGCGCCGGACTGGTCCGGCTCGAGCCCGGAGAGCGCCACGCGGCGCGCTGGGGCATCGAGCCCTCGGACCGCACTCACGCCCCCGCGGGCGACTGAACCGCGTCCGTGCCGTGCGCCGCTACGCTCTTCTCGAGACATGATCTCCACGAACCAATTCAAGAACGGCAATCACATCGACGTCGACGGGACCGTGTTCAAGATCCTCGAGTTCCAGCACGTCAAGCCGGGCAAGGGCGGGGCCTTCGTGCGAACCAAGCTCCGGCGCTCGAGCGATGGGAACGTCATCGACCGGACGTTCAGGGCGGGGGAGAAGTTCCGCTCCGTTCGGACCGAGGTCCGCCGGATGCAGTTCCTCTACCGCGACGGCGGCGATGCTCACTTCATGGACACCGGGTCCTATGAGCAGCTCGTGATCCCGGTGGCGGCAATCAGCGACGCGCTGCGGTGGGTCAAGGACAGCGACGAGGTCGAGGTCCTCTACATCGACGATCAGCCCGCCGACATCCAGCTGCCGAGCGCGGTCGACCTCAAGGTCTCCCAGACCGAGCCGGGGCTGCGGGGCGACACGGCTTCCGGGGGCGGCACCAAGCCGGCCACGCTCGAGACCGGCGCGAGCGTGCAGGTGCCACTGTTCGTGGACGTGGGGGACGTGCTTCGAGTCGATACGCGCTCGGGCGAGTACATCTCTCGTGCCTGACGTGCAGCGGCCTTCTGATGCGTAGGCGCGAGCAACGACGCGCCGCGGTATGGGCGCTCTACCAGAGCGATCTTCTCGCCCGGCCCCTCGAGGAGACGCTCCCGCGTGACGTGCACGCGTTCACGCGTGCGCTCGCGCACGCCGCGCAGGATCGTCAGCCGGAGCTCGACGAGCTGATCGGCCGTCACGCGACCGGCTGGTCGCTGGCGCGGATCGCCCCGCTCGAGCGCTCGATCCTGCGCGTCGGCGTGCTCGAGGTGCTCTATCCCGAAGCGGTTCCCGGTGAGCAGCCGATCCCCCCCGAGGGCGCGATCGACGAGGCGGTCGAGACCGCCAAGCGCTTCTGTGGAACCGAGGCCCCCGGGTTCGTGAACGGGATCCTGGCGGCCGTGCTCAGGGAGCGCGAGGCGCTGCCCCGCTGAGCGAGCCCGCTCGGCTTCCGCGAGCTGCGGTTCGGCTGCGCCCATGTCTACGAGCTGCGACGGATAAGACCTACGTAGGAACCACTCGCGCGTCGCCGCGCCCGCGACGACAATGCGGGTATGCGGCTGCTCGTAGTCGACGACGATCGTGCTCTCCGTGACGTGCTGAGGCGGGCCCTCATGCTGGGCGGTTACGAGGTCCGGCTCGCGGAGAACGGGGCCGGTGCGCTCGCCGAGATCGCGGCCGGCGTTCCCGACGCGGTCGTCCTCGACATCGGTCTTCCCGACATCGACGGCCTCGAGGTGTGCCGGCTGCTGCGCCGCGAGGGCAACCGCATCCCGGTCCTGATGCTGACCGCTCGCGACGCGGTTGCTGACCGGATCGATGGCCTCGATGCGGGCGCCGACGACTACCTGGTTAAGCCTTTCGACATCGACGAGCTCAAGGCGAGGCTGCGCGCGCTGCTGCGTCGCGCGGGAGGGGAGGGCCTGGCGGACGGGCTTGCGTTCGCGGAGCTGACCCTCGACCCGGGCCGCCACGGAGTCGTCGTCGGCGAGCGGTTCGTCGAGCTCACACGCACCGAGTATCAGCTGCTCGAGATGCTGCTGCTCAACCCCCGGCGGGTATTGCCGCACGGGTTGATCTACGACCGCGTGTGGGGATACGACTTCGGGCCGACGTCCAATGCACTGCGCGTCTACGTCGGCTATCTCCGCCGCAAGCTCGAGGAGGCTGGGTCGAGGCCCCTGATCCACACCGTCAGGGGCGTCGGCTACGCGCTGCGGGAGCCCGCGGAGTGAGCCTGCGCGCCCGGATCGGTGCCGCGGCTGGGGTCGCGGTCGCGCTTGCCGTGGTCGCCGTCGCCGTGAGCGTATATGCCGGGACTCGCGCGAATCTGCTGGGACAGCTCGACCAGTCCTTGCAGAACCTCACCGCCCAGGTGGTGCCGCCTGGCTCCGGTGGACCCGGCTCCCTGGCACCGGAGTCGAGCGGAGCGCCCGCGAGTCCCACCGGCGGCTACGACGCTGGGGGATCGGGCGGGCGGGCCCTCGGCCCCCACGGAGGCGGACAGGCGGGTGGCGTGGGGGGCGGGCCGACATCCACCTCCCCGGCGAGCACCGCCTCGCTCTTCCCGCCCACCGGTTCGAGTAACTGCGACCAGGGCTTCGCGCTCAATCAGAGTGGCGCCGGCCTCGGGGGCGCCAAGGGCTACTTCGAGCTGGTGATGCGCAGCGGCGCCGTCTGCCTGGCACGCGGCGAGACGGCGGAGATCCCGGTCGACGCACGGATCAAGTCGACCGCGCAGAGTGGGCGCGGCCAATACGCGATCGACACGCACATCGGCGCGACTCAGGAGCGGGCGCTCGTCACCGGTGTGGGCTCCTACGGCACGCTCTTGGTTGCCGAGCCGCTGACCGGCGTCGACAAGACGCTCCATAACCAGCTGCTGCTGCTCCTCGTGATCGGAGCCGCCGGGATCGTCCTCGCCGCCGCGCTCGGAATCCTCGTCGCCAGGACGGCGCTGACGCCGATCGCTCGCTTCACCCAGCGGACCGAGGCGGTCGCTGCGGGCGCCGACCCCTCGCAGCGGCTCGAGGTGACTGGGCGCGACGAGCTCGCACGGCTGGCGAGCACGTTCAACACCACCCTCGACGCGCTCGAGCGCTCGGTCGAGTCGCAACGCAACCTCGTCGCCGACGCGAGCCACGAGCTGCGCACGCCGATCGCCTCGCTGCGCGCCAATCTCCAGCTGCTGCGGGAGGAGTCACGCCTCTCGCAGGACGATCGCGACGCGCTGCGGGAGGACATGATCTCCGAGCTCGACGAGCTGACCGGGCTGGTCGGCGACGTCGTCGAGCTGGCTCGGGGCATCAAGCCGACCACGGAGCAGCACGAGATCCGGGTCGACCTCGTCGCTGCGAATCTCATCGAGCGCACCGGTCGCCGCGCTCCCGGGCTGACGTTCAATGCGAGCCTCGAACCGACACTCGTGCGCGGCGAGGGCGACCGGATCGGGCGGGCGATTACGAATCTCCTCGACAATGCGCGCAAATGGAGTCCTCCGGATGGCGCCGTGGATGTCGAGCTGCGCGCCGGGACGCTGACGGTTCGCGACCACGGACCGGGATTCAACGAGCAGGAGCTGCCGCATGTGTTCGATCGGTTCCACCGTGCTCGGGAAGCGCGGGGGAAGCCGGGGTCCGGCCTCGGGCTGGCGATCGTGCGCCAAGCGGCGGAGGCGCACGGCGGTTTCGCAGAGGCCACCAACGCGGCGGGCGGCGGCGCGCTGCTCCGTGTCAGCTTCGGTCCCTCGCTGCCGCTCGAGGATGAGCCCGAATCCGAGGCTTCCGACGCGTTGGCCGCACGCCCACCAGCGTAGCCGGGCGGGCGCACGCTGGATGTGGACCTCGTGGTAGCTGATGAGCCTCACAGCAAGCGGTTTCTGACAGTCTCGATCGGATAAACGTTGATTTTTCCGTGCACAAGTTGTACGTCGGCCGACCGGGGCCGAATCTGTACCCGGGAAGTGCTGGCGCGTTCCCCGAGCGGGTAGCCTCGCCTGGCGCACCCGCCCGCCGGCACTCCCACATTTATGTGCTCGGCCAGCCGTGAGGGCTGGCTGAGCATGTGATCAGGCCGGACGGCCGGCGATCCATCGCTCGATGAGCAGGCGCGCGATCGCCACGCGCGGCGGCAGCTCGAGCTCGGCACTGTGCCCGTGGACGGCTGCCCGCGCGTCCTCGACGGTGAACCAGCGGACGTCCTCGAGCTCGCCGTCCCGCGCCGTCGGCTCGCCGCCGTCCGATCGAGCCTCGAAGCCGAGCATCAGCGAGGAGGGGAACGGCCACGGTTGCGAGGCGACGTAGCGCGAGTCGTAGACGTCGACCCCCGACTCCTCGCGGACCTCGCGCGCGACGGCCTCCTCGAGCGTCTCCCCGGGCGATACGTAGCCGGCGAGCACGGAGTAGCGGAGCGGCGGCCAGTTGGCGTGACGGCCGAGCAGGACGTGCGTGCCGGTCGCGACGAGCATGATCACCACCGGATCGGTGCGGGGGAAATGGACAGCTCCGCAGCTCGGGCAGCGCCGCGAGTAGCCCGCCTCGGCGACTGTGGTGGCGGTCCCGCAATTCGGGCAGAAGCGGTGAGCGCGATGCCAGCTCAGCAGCGACCCGAGGTACGCTGCGAGGCCGCCCTCCGAACGCGGGAGCAGCGCGCCGGCGGCGCGGAGCGTGACCACGCTCGCCCCGCGCGTCAGTGCGGCCCGCGATGCCCGGGCGAGTGCATCGAGGTCGACGGCGAACAACGCCCGGCCCTGCTCGAGGCCGAGCAGCACCGGCTCGGTGATGACGGCGCCGGCGGCCAGGAGGTCGCCGATCGAGCGCCGGATCAGCTCAGGCCCAGCACCCTCACCGACGAGCACTCCGTCGCGGCTCACGAGCACCACTCTGCTGTCGGGATCGCCGAGCCGGCGCGTGACCCACGTCGGGTCGGCGCGCAGCGTCGTGGCACGGTCCAGCGCCATCCCGGAGAACGGCGTCGCAAGCCCGGCCGGGCATTGCACAGCCGGCTACTGAGCGTTCCACGAGGCCAGCGTGCCGCGCTTGTCGGCGGCCCTGAGCTCGTTGAGACCGCCCAGGGTCTCCCCGTTGACGACGATCTGGGGAAAGCTCGTGAGCCCTGTGACGCTCGTCAGCTCGGCTTGGAGCTCCGGGTGCGCTCCGAGGTTGACCTCTTCGAACGCGACACCGCGCATCGTGAGCAGCGATTTCGCATGGACGCAGAATGTGCACGCGTCGGTGGAGAAGAGGATCACGCGGCTGGGCACGTCGCCGAGTATAAGAGGGGCGGTGAGCGAGGGCGCCGGGGCGACGGGCATCCCCGAGGTCACCCCGGTGAGAGGGCGTCCGCCAGCGGCACTACCGGCCGAGCGTGCGCACGAGCTCGCGCGCTCGCGATCGGAGGTCGCCCAGAAGCGTGCGCACCGACTCAAGACCCGCCCGGAGATCCGCGTCGCCGAACTCGACAGGGAGCATCGAATCCTGCAGCGTCACGAGCGTGCTGTCAGCCCTGTCCACCGCGTCCATCGCGGCGTCGAGCAAGCCCCTGACTCCCTGCGACGGAGCGCCGGGAGTCGCCGGCTCGAAGCTGCGACTCGGTAGGCCGTGGCGGGCGGCGAACTCAGAATGGGTACGCTGGGCACGGCCATAGGCGAGCTGGACCGGCCGGAACAGCTCTTGCTCGAGCGTGTCCGCGGTGTGCTCGTCAAGACGCTCGTAGGCCTCCCCGAGAGACGCGAGCGCGAAGCCGATGTCCTCGGTCGCCTCTGCGACGGCATCGAGCAGCTGTTGCCTCGCTTGCGCGTTGGTGATCGCCATGGCACTAGGTTATTGACTGATCGTCCCGGGCACACTGCCACCTTGTGACCCGGGTCAGAGGCGCGGACCTGTCATCCTCAGAGCAATGAGCGACGAGATGCCCCGTCACGATCCGGAGCATCTCTCGCCGGGCTCGTTGGCACTGATCGTCGGATGCGAGTTCGAGTTCGAGGCTGCCCAGCCAATCGCGGCGATCATGCAGGTCGCTCCGTCTCCCCAGCCGGGGATACGGATCGAACGCGAGCAATGGGATACCGGCTCTGACCATCACGGCTACCTCGACCTGTACGAGAACCGGTGCGAGCGGTTCACGATCGAGGCGGGCAGCTCTCGCATCGCCTACGAGGCGGAGCTGCTGCTGAGCGATCCTGCCGATGTGATCGAGCCGGACGCGTCGGGGACACCGGCCGCCTCACTGCCCGACGAGACCGTGAGCTACATCATGCCCAGCAGGTTCTGTCTGCCTGACGAGCTGGGCAACGTTGCGTGGCAGCGGTTCGGACACCTGCCTCCGGGCTGGCAGCGGGTGCAGGCCATCGTCGATTTCGTCCATGGTCACCTCGAGTTCGTTCCCGGCGCGTCGAACCCGTGGACCACCGCCGCCGACGCCTACCGAGCCGGCCAGGGCGTGTGTCGCGACTTCGCCCATCTCGCGATCACGTTCTGCCGCGCCCTGAACATCCCCGCGCGCTACGTGTTCGGCTACATCCCGGATGTGGGGGTTCCCATACCGGTCGAGCCGATGGATTTCGCGGCCTGGTTCGAGGTATATCTCGACGGTCGCTGGTACACGTTCGACGCTCGGAACAACACGCCACGGATCGGGCGCGTCGTCGTCGGGCGCGGCCGGGACGCGATCGACGTCGCCCTGATCACATCGTTCGGACCCCACACGCTGACCGGATTCCGGGTCCGTGCCGATCAGATCGCTTCGCCGACACCGAGCTGAGCACCGGATCGCTTCGCCGACACCGAGCTGAGCACCGCGGGTGAGTGAGACGTCGATCGAAGCCCGTTCCGCCCGCGAGCGGTGGAACCGACGCTACACGGAGAGGGGGTTCGTTCCGTTCCCTGACCGGCCCGCCGAGTGGTTGGTGGAGAACCGCGCGGTGCTGACCGGCCCTGGCGGCCGGCGCGCGCTCGATCTCGCGTGTGGGGACGGGAGGAACGCCCTGTTCCTCGCGCAGCTCGGCTTCGACGTCGTCGCGGTCGACGTCTCCGACGTGGCGATCAACGCTCTGCGAAAGGCCGCGGTCAATCGTGGCCTCGCCGTCGACGCCCGCCGGGTCGACCTCGAAGACGAGGCCCTGCCCGGCGACCGTTACGACGTCATCGTGCAAATCAATTATCTCCAGCGCGACCTCTTCGGGTCACTCGCGCGAGCGCTCACGTCGGGCGGCATCCTGATCGTCGAGACCGTCACGCGAGCGCACGTCGAAGAGCTGGGAAAGAGCTTCGATCCGCGGTTCGTCCTGGAACACAACGAGCTTCTCCGCTCCTTCCCCGATCTCCACCTGCGCCATTACCGCGAGGGTGTGGTCGATCGCTCGGGGCGGCCGAGAGCGGTCGCGAGCCTCCTCGCCGAGCGTCGCCTCGCCCGTTGAGACGGATCAGGCACGGGCCAGATATCAATGCCGGCGCTCAGCGGGCGCGCATGCGGTTGTTCCGCGGGGCGTGCTCGAGCTCCGCGAGGCCGAGCGCCTCCATCAGCGGCGGGACGTACATCCCGAATCGGCCGCGTAGCCCCTTCTTCAGCCCGTAGAACCCGCCGACCGGATTGGATTCCGTGCGAGCCCATGCCTCCACGGTCCCTTCTGCCGCGGGCTTGCGCTCATCGGCACTGCCGAGGGCGATCCAATCGCCGTGACTCACGAGCATCGCGTGGAGATCCTCGACACAGCGCAAGCGGTAGGACAGGGTTGTCTTCCCGACGACGCACACGAGCGCCGGCGGATCGGCGGAATCGTCGCGGTACATCTGATATTCCGACGTGCCCGGGGGCGTGCGCAGGATCCACGGGTCCTCACGCGTTCCTGTGCCCGTCGTTCGCGTCCCCGTCGCTCCCGTGCCCGTTGGGCTGGTCATACCCGCCTCCTGTGATCGATCGATGACCACATTCTCGTCCTATCCGGTGGTACGCGAGCGCGGTCTCCCACCAGATCGGGGATCACGTGACGAGCGGCGCGAGCTCGTCGCCGAGCAGGGCGACGGCGTCGAGGTCGTCGTGCAGCAGGTGCTGGCACATCACCCGACTGACGCCCGCGTCGCGCAGCGCGATCAGCTGGCGGGCCGCCTCCTGGACGGTGCCCACGATCCAACCCGCGGGAGGATCGGCCATGAAGGCATCGGCGTCGTCACCCCGTACGCGGCTCAGGCGACGTGCTCGGTCCCGCAGATCGGCGGTGTCGACACCGACCACGACGCCGGTCATGACCGAGAATGGGAGCGGCTCCCGGCCGGCTCGCTCGCACGCCTCGGCGATCTGGGCGCTGCGCTGCCGAACATCCTCGACCGTGGGGAATGGCGTGTTGTACTCGTCGGCGTACCGGGCGGCCAGCGCGGCGCTGCGCGGACCCGCGCTGCCGCCCATGATCAGCGGTGGGCGTGGACGCTGGACGGGCTTGGGCTGGGCGTCGAGCTCGCGGAGCTTGTAGTGCTCGCCGCCGAAGGAGAACGGCCCGTCGGTCCAGTTGCCGAGGACCACCTGCAGCTGCTCCTCGAGGATGTCCATGCGCACGCGAGTTGGTGGAAAGGGAAAGCCATACGCCTCGTGCTCGTGCTCGTGCCAGCCGGCCCCGAGACCCAGCTCGATCCGCCCGCCGGAGATCTGATCGGCGGTGACCACCAGCTTGGCGAGCAACGAGGGGTGCCGGAACGTCGCCGGCGAGACCAGCGTCCCGAGCCGCAGCGTTGACGTGGTCGCCGCTAGTGCGTTGATCGTTCCCCACGCGTCGAGCGAACCGCGCTCGGGATCCCGGCCGTCGAGGTTCACGTAGTGATCGGAACGAAAGAGCGCGGGGATCGCGTGCTCCTCGCAGGCGCGTGCTAGCGCGACCCAGTGCGGCCACGTGACGCCTTCCTGACCTTCGATCATCAGACACAAGTCCATGGCCACCCTTTCGAACAACGACGACGATGGACAGCGATCCTAGTCTTCGATCTCTGTCGCCCCAAGGAGCCGTCCTCGTGATCATTGCGCCCACGGGGTTCGATCTCGGTTGCACGGCCGGCCTGCCGTCGGTGCGCCGGACACGCCAACGTGTGAAAATGAGCGCGTGTACCTGGAAGGGGGGCAGCGGCGAAGGAGAACCCCGGCCAAACGCTTGGCGAGTCTGCTCGCGCTGATCGTGATCGTCGCAGCGGCCGTAATCGTGGTGGTACGGGTCTCCGCTGCGAGCGACCGCACGCAGTCCACCGGGACTCGCGTACGCGCGGCGACGCGCTCGCGTACCGCGAGGCGCTCAGGGTCAGCGCGCGCCTCGCTCGCTCGACGACGTCGGGCGGCGCGCTCTGTGGCGGCAGCGACGAACCCGTTTACCACTGCGGCGCTGCGCAACTATCTCCGCCACCGTGCCGGAAACATCACCGCTGCCGTATATGACGTCACTTCGCGCACGACGTACCTCTACCGTCCCGGCGTCCGCGAGCAGACCGCGAGCATCGTCAAGGCCGACATCCTCGCCACCCTGCTGCATCAGACGCAGGGGAGGGGCGGGCTGAGCGACGAGCAAAGCGACATCGCCCAGGGGATGATCGAAGCCAGCGACAACGACGACGCGACGGACCTGTGGGACGAGGAGGGGGGTGCTCCGGCCGTGCACGCCTTCGACGAGGAGGCCGACATGAACCAGACGACGCCGAACGCCGCTTGGGGCCTCACCACGACCACCCCGCGCGACCAGCTCAAGCTCTTGCGCCTCGTCATGCTCCCCAACCATCTGCTGGACCTCGCCTCGCGCGAGTACGAGTACGAGCTCATGCGTAACGTCATCCCCTTCGACCACTGGGGCGTCTCGGGCGGACTGGGTCCGACCGCGGTCGTGGCGCTCAAGAACGGCTGGCTGCCGCTGGAGGGAGGCGACTGGCAGGTCAACAGCATCGGACAAGTCGTCGGATCCGGACGCCACTACCTCATCGCTGTGATGACGAATGGAGACCCCACCGAGGACTTCGGGATCGCAACGATCGAGCGCATCTCGGCGGCAGCGTGGCAAGCCCTGAGAGCCCAGTCGCTTCTGACCCTCGCGACGCCGGGCGGATAACGCGCCAGGCCGCCGAGAAATCGGTGGCGATTGTTAGGATTAGCACAAGACCATGAGGATTGGTCGTCCGGGGCGCCAGGGCCGGTATGGTGAAGGGGGCCAGGGGGAAGCGATTCGCGCTTCTGTGTCCAAAGCCCGAGGTGCAGATAGAGACCAGGCCCCCCGGTTGACGGTGGTCGGCTCCTGCTCTGCTTGGGTGATCGCAATGCCCAAGGAGTGGCGGCGAAAATGGTGGAGTACCTCGCAGTTCCCTCGGCTCAGGGGCGAGCGCGCGTGGTCGGCTGGATGAGCGCCGTGGCGCTGGCGCTGGCGCTGATGCTGGTCGCGCCGTCCGCGGCCCAGGCCAACACGCTTTATGCCCTCAATGCGGGTCAGGTGTCGATTTCGGCGTTCTCCCTGAGTTCGGACGGGATACCTGTAGCGGTGGGCGACAGCCTTGGCCTCGGCTCGGGTGGTTCGCCGAACGGCTACCTCGAGGAGGCGGTGTCATCGACCGGGCAGCTCTACATCACCTCGGGCGATGATGTCGATTCCTACTTGGTCGCCAACGGCCAATACCCGGTCTACGAGAGTGCGACGGCGATCGTCCATCCCACCTCACCGGCGACCTACAGCGGCGGACAAGAGGGGGTGGCGGTTTCACCCAACGGTCAGTACGTGTACGTCGCTGATGAGGACTATGGATCGATTGCTACGTTCGCGGTCGGAGCAGACGGAGCGCTCACTCAGGTCGACGACGTCCTCGGCAGCAACGACGATGCCGAGGTGCCGAGTGGAGTCAGTTCGAGCTCTGCGCCTGATGCCGTGGCAGTGTCGCCGAATGGGAAGTATCTCTATGCAGCTAACGACATCGAGGGTTCGGTCACGTTCTTCACGATCGGATCCAGCGGCACCCCCACTCCGCAGGCCACCACGCCTCTTCCTGACGAATCATCCAACGGTATCTACGACAACCCTGACGGCCTTGCAATCACCCCGAACGGGCAGAGTCTGTTCGTTTCCTCCTACAGTGAGGACGCGGACGAGTATTCGATTGGCCCGAACGGTGGGCTTGTCTTCGCGTCAACCGCAGGCCTTGGGGGATTAGGGCAGGAGGACGTGGCGACGTCTCCGAACGGTGAGGCTTACTACACCGCCGACTTTGGGTCAGGCACGGTGTCTGAAGGCTTGGTTCATGCTGATGGGAGCGTCTCATACGCGGGGGTTCAGAGCAGCGGACCCGGTTATTACACCCAACCCTATAGCGTTGCCCTGTCACCGGGCGACGCGTATGTATATGCGGCCAACTATGGTGACAACTCGATCTCGACGTTCTCAACCGTGGGTGGGTTTGCCCAGGAGGGCGACGGGGTGGATACCGGCGTACCGATCGGATCGAGTCCGGGTCCCGTCGACATCGGTTCCGATCCAGACGCCGTCGTTGTCTCACCCGACAACGGGCCTTCAGCGGCGTACAACGGCACGATCGCCCCGTCCGGCTTCCTCAGTACCTTCGACGCCTCGAGCTCGTCTGCAGGCAGTGAGCCGATCGCGTCCTACGCATGGAGCTTCGGGGACGACTCGGGCCAGACCACCGCAACTCCGACCGTCAGCCACGTCTATGCCAAGCCAGGCACGTACACGGTCACGCTGACGGTCACCGACTCTGACGGCTGCTCGACCGCAGGTCCGTGGACGGGCGTGGACGCCACCTGCAATTCCGATCCTTCAGCGACGGAGAGTGAGACGCTCGGGGTTCCAGCCACGACGACCACACCGGTGAGGACACCGAGGCCCACTCCGATCCCGGCACCTCCGATACCAAAGGGCGCGGCGCCGACAGCGGTGCCGAAGTTCACGGCTCTGTTCGCGGTGTTCAGTCATCGCAAGAACGCAGCTCTCGTGGGCCTCAACGGGGTCGTCGGCGCCGAGGTAGGCGAGACGGTTACGATCAACTGCGTGGACCGATGCGCTCACAAGCTCCACGTGGTCGAGCATGTCCGCAATCGAAACGATCATCTGGCGGAGATACTGCCCCGGTCCTTGGCGCTTTTCTCGAAGACTCGGATCGAGGTCGAGGTCTCGGCTCCTGGTTTCGTGAGCCGCTTCGTACGCTACGGATTCGTGCGCTCCGGTCAGCGTGCGCGGACCCACATCGACGCGAGCGGGTGTATGGGCGCAGCCACGCGGTCGGAAGCCTGTCCGTAGGCCGGTGACGTAACGGGAAAGAAGCTCCCGCGCCGAGAACGCCGGCCGCGGGAGCTTTACCCGTGGAGGAGACCCACCGGCGCCGCAGATCATACAGAACGTGACCATCGGTATTGGCGAGCTCGGCCCCGCGGGGTGAACTGAAAGCGGGTGGCTCCCGAGCGCAGACCAAATATGCTCAACCGAATGAAAAGGATCTGCGCGGTCGCGATGGTCACCGCGTCCGCGGTGACCGCACTGGTCGTCGCCGCGGTCGCTGCGACGCCGACGATCGGATCGACGTTCAGCGGCCGGAGCGCGCACAAGCGCTATGCGATCTCGATCAGCGCAGAGTGCTTCACCATCAATTGCACGAAGGCCGCACAGCTTTCGATCAACATCACCGCCGGCACGAAGAGCAAGCCACACGCCAGGTGCCGATACGGGATCTACAGCGTGCCCACGACGAGACTCAAGCGGGGTACGTTCTCCGGCGTTGGCGTGTTCTCGTCGATCGGCCTCAGGCTCAAAGTCTCCGGGACGTTCACCTCGGCGAAACGCGTTCGCGGCGCGATCATCGGCAATCACACCTGCGGAACGGATACCTACAGCCTCGAGGCCGCGCCGAAAAAGGCGGGATAACACGCGAGCGCCGAGTCCGTAGCATTCGCGCACCCAGGCCCAATATCGAAGGAGCAGACGATGCCAGCAAAGGCCAGTGCAGAATGGCAGGGCGATCTCAAATCCGGCAGCGGAACGTTCACCGCGGGCGACAGCATCGGCGGGGAGTACTCGTTCAAGTCTCGCTTCGAAGATGGCCCCGGGGCCAATCCCGAGCAGCTCATCGCCGCGGCGCACGCGGCGTGCTTCTCGATGGCGCTGTCGGCGGCGCTCGGCGACGCCGGAACCCCGGCCGAATCGGTGAAGACGGCTGCGACCGTGACCTTGCGCTTCGTCGATGGAGCGCCGACGATCACCGCGATCGCTCTCAGCACCGTGGGGAACGTCCCGGGCATCGACGAGGCCGCGTTCCGGGCCGCCGCGCAAGGGGCCAAGGAGGGCTGCCCGGTGAGCCGCGCGCTCACCGGCGTGCCGGAAATCACGCTCGAGGCGTCGCTCGCCTGATCGCCCCACCGTGGGGCACGATGTTGTGCAGCTCGTCGCCGGCATACCAGCGAGCGAGCTGCTCGCCGGCGAGGGCAGCCGCGCGAGCGTTGCCAAGCGGCGAGTCGCCGGCCAGGTGGGGGGTGATGGAGAGCACGCCGGGAGCATCCCAAAGGGGGTGATGCTCCGGCAGTGGCTCGGGGTCGGTGACGTCGAGCACGGCTCGCAGCCGTCCGCGGCTGACTTCCTGCAGGAGGGCATCGGTGTCGAGCACAGGTCCGCGAGCCGCATTGACGAGCAACGTGCCGTCCCTCATCGCCGCGAGCTCCTCGGCGCCGATGAGCCCGCGCGTCGAGTCGTTGAGCGGCGTCAGGACGACGACCGCGTCGGCGTCCGGCAAGATGCCGAGGAGCTCGTCGACGCCGTGTAGGTCATCGCGTGCGTGAGACGCGACGCCGATCACCTCGGTGCCCAGAGGACGAAGCCGGGATTCCAGGAGGCGACCGATCGATCCCATACCGAGGACGAGCACGGTCCAGCCGCCGAGATCGGTGAGATGCCGCGGCCGCCAGGTCCGGTCGCGCGCACACTCCAGGAGCCCGGACGATGCGCCAAGGAGAGCGCCGAGCACCCACTCGGCCACCGGCGCGTCACGCGCGCCGCGAGCGCTGCACAGGGTGGCCTGCGGGGGTACAAGCGTCTCGATCCAATCGGTTCCGGCCGACAGCACCTGAACCACGGCGAGCCTATCGAGGCCAGGAAGCGCGTCGAGGACCTCCTTGTCTCCCGATGCCGGGACGAGAAAGTCAATCGTTGTGAGATCGACGCCATCCGCGAGTGCAACGACCTCCACCCCTGCCGGGGCGCGCGAGCGGACGGCTGCGACGGCATGCTTGGCGATCGCTGCGCGAACTCCGCGCTCGTCGTCGTCCACGCCGATCGATGCCCGGAGTTGTTCTCGACGTCCGCTGGTCTACTTCGGGAGGCTGTAGCCGCGGTCGGCCTTGACCACCTCGCCCGCCTTGGCCAATTTGATCAGCGTGGCGCCAACGGTCCCCGTGCCGATCTGTGTTTCCTTGGCGATCTCCGAAGCAGTCTTCGGGCCGCCCGCGAGCGACTCGAAGATCTTCGCCTTGTTCTGGCCACGGGGCGCGCGAGCACCGCTCGTCACGGGTGCAGCCGCGGTCGTGACCGCTGGCCCCGCGGTGCGTCGGCCCGGGGTGGTCGGCCGTTGGCCACGGCGCGCCGCGCCGGCGGTGGCGGCGCGCGGCCGTGCAGCGGGCGGCCCGGTTGCGGGTGAGCGAGTCCTCTTGCGGCCGGTGCTCCGGCCGGTCGCGCTCGTGTCCGCCGCGGCGCCCGGTAACCGGCGTTCGATCTCGTCGGCGAGCGAGTGCAGATCAGTGACCGCGTTCCGCGCTGCCCGATGGGCCTTCTTGCTCGTGCCGTCACCGATCTCGCTCAGCGTCTTGGCGACCTGCTTGCGCAGGCCGGCTTGGCGTAGGCGGTCGAACAGGTCCGTGTCGTTCTTGGCCATCGTCTCTCCTTCGAGCTGTGGCAGGTCGCCGGGCGCGAACCCTACCGAGTGCGCGCGCGTGCGGCGACCTGCACCCGCCGGCGGTGGGCGTCCACGAAGTCGACGAACGCGCGGGCCGCGGGGGAGACCCGCAAGATCAATCGGATCGTGTACTTGTATTGCATAGCGCAATGAGTCGCGCCAATATTGAGCTGTGCGTAGCCCCGCTCATGAGTTCGACCCCCTCGGTGTCGTGAGCGAGATCGCGGTGCGTCGGGAGCTGCGCGATGGCGACGCGGAGGCGATCGTCGAGCTCCACGAGCGGCTGTACTCCGCCGAGTTCGGGATGGACACCCGGTTCACCGACGGGTTACGGCGTTAGATTGCGGATGCGCTGCGGGCCGGCTGGATGCGCGACGGGGGCGCCGTGTGGCTGATCGACCACGGCTCCCTGGCCGGGTCGCTCGCGCTGACCGACCGCGGCTCCCTCGCCGGGTCGCTCGCGCTGACCGACGAGGGCGGCGGCCTGGGGAGAGTGCGCTGGTTCCTGCTCGCGCCGGAGCTGCGCGGCCGCGGGCTCGGGCGCTCGCTCATCGCCGAGCTGCTCGCCGAGGCGCGCGAGCTCGGATTGGCGAAGCTCGAGCTCGGGACCTTCAGTGCTCTGACCGTCGCAGCGCGCATCTACCGAACGGCGGGCTTCCACCTCGTCTCCAGTGAGGAAACCGAGATGTGGGGCCCGCCGATCGTCTTGCAACGCTACGAACTGCGCGCCGGCTAGTCGAAGGATCCGAGCAGCGCGCGTTGGGCCGTACGGGTCTTCGTGAGCTGCTTGTTGGCGATCCCGACTTCCTCGACGATTCCCTTGCGGACTTTCAACACCGCGGTCGCGGAGCCGTAGGGCGCCAAGTACCAGGTGTTCGCGCCGATCCGGAACGGCTTGCCGGTCCGGAGCTTCTTGTGCGGGGCGCTGATCTTCGCGCCGGCGCGGACCCCGTCGAGCGCGAAGTAGGGGTTTGACGTCGACGCCCAGATCACCCGTCCCTGCACCTTCTTGCGCTCAGAGCGCGACAGCGTCTTCGCCAGTTTCGCTGAGGGGTACCCGGTGCGGATGCCGATCGGGGTCAGACAGAAGAAATCCTGGTTTTGGGTGCTGCGGTCGGAGCTGTGCTTGTACGCGCGCTTCGCTTGCGCGCGGGTCATCCCGAGGTGGATCAGCCCGAGTGTCGTGCCCGACAGCCGCCCGCTCGCTTTTGGGCATCGCGAGACAGGCGGGACCGAGACGCTGACGGCGGCGCTCGTGGCCGCGGTCTTCCCGACCGCGTTCGACGCCGTGACCGTGCACGTCAGCGTCGATCCTTCGTCGATCGTCTGCACCGTGTATGTCGAGCCCGTCGCCCCGGCGATTGGCGTGCCGTTGCGGCCCCACTGATAGGCGTAACCGGTCGGGGAGTTCGACCAGCCACCGCTTGAGCACGCGAGCTTGTCTCCCACCGTCGGTGTGCCGGTGACGAGCGGCAGAGCGGTGTTCTGCGGCGCGCCGATGACGACGCGCCCGATGATGAGGCGCGCAAGCGTCGAGGTGGCGACCGCCGAGCCGCTCCTGAACACCGCCTGGTACAGGTCGCCACTCAGCGCGGTCGTCGGGTTGGTGAGCGTCAGCGTCGTCGCCGTGGCGCCCGGCACGTTGGTGAACGTCAGGCCCCCATCGGTGCTGACTTGCCATTGGACCGATGGCGCCGGCGAGCCGAGCGCCTCGGCGGTGAAGGTCGCGGTGGTGCCGGAGGGAACCGTCTGCGAAGCGGGATCGGCGACGATCTCCGGGTCAGGGATCAGGCCCTCAGGATTCGCGATATCGGGACCGCTGATCGTCGCGGTCGGCGCCACGTCGCCGTTCGAGCCCGGCGCAAATTCCGTCACGGTGTTCGTAGCAGCGTTGGCGACAAGCACGTCATCCGCCGCGTCGACATCGAGGTCAGTAGGCAAGTCAAGGCCCGTGGTCGTGCCCGCGATCTTCCTGATCGGCGCGACGTCGCCGGTCGCGCCGGGCGCGTACTCGGTGACCGTCCTGCCTCCCTCGTTGGCCACGAACAGGTTTCCCGCCGGGTCGGCCGCCACGCCGTCGGGCAATCCGAGGCCCGTGCTGGCGCCGAGGATCGCCACCACGGGAGCGACGTTCCCGGTGGAGCCAGGCGGATAGGCGGTCACCTCGTTCCCGGCACTGTCAGCGACGAGCACGTCGCCACCGGCGCCGACGGCCAACGACACCGAGCCGGCTCTGTCGAAGTCGAGGCCCGTGCCCGAGCCGGAGATGGTCGCGATCGGAGCAGCGTCGCCGGTCGCGCTGGGCGCGTACTCGGTCACCGAGGGCGTTCCGCTCTCGTTGCTGACGTAGATGTCACCCGCGGTATCGACGCGGAGCGCGCCGGGCCCGCTCAAGCCGGTGCTGGCCCCCGCGATCGTCGCGGTCGGCGCGACGTTGCCGCTCGCGCCGGGCGCGTACACGGTGATCGAGTTGCCGACGGAGTTGACGACCAGTACGTCCCCGTTGGGACCGAAGGCGACGCCAGTGGGTGCGTCGAGCCCCGTCGCAGGACCCGCGATCGTGTTGATCGGCGCCGGGCTCCCGTTCGCCCCTGGTGCGTACTCCGTGATCGCGTTGCTGTTTCGGTTAGCGAGCCAGATGGCCGACGGGGACGCGCCCGGGCTCGCGAGCGCCGCACCGGCGAGAGCCACTTGCGCGCACTCCAGGCCACCGACCATCCCCACCACAACGATGGTGACGGGGCACACCCGCCTGAGCATCGTCCGGAAGCGCCGGCCGCGGCCCGGCGCTGAGCGTCCGCAGGTATCCGATACGGGGCGATCCGTGGGTCGGCGCCATGCGGCCGCCCAGTTGCATCCGTGCTTCGCCTGAAGCCTCAATGTCTCGTACCTCCCGCCGCCTCTGCGGCTTCTTCGTCCCCGAATGGCAGCCGCCACCCGCCCAATGCCATCGCTCCCTGCCCCGGCCAGGGCTTCATGTGCAAGCAAGGCTAGCACGCGATCGGCACCGGCGCGTCCGGCCGAAGCGAGGCGTCGAGCTCGGCCCCAGTCGCGCGCGCCGTGGTCGATCAGCGCGGTGGACGGTCAGCGCTCGCTCGGGGCCGGCAGGTAGATCGACTGCAACTGCTGGTAGGCGGCGAGTCCCTCCGGCCCGAGCTCGCGGCCGAGGCCCGATCCCTTGACGCCACCGAACGGCGCCACCGGATCGGGCACGTAGTGGTTCACGCCGATGGTGCCGGTCTGAATCCGCCGGGCCACGTCGGTGCCGTGATCGGCGTCGGACGTCCAGACGCTGCCACCGAGCCCATATTCGGAGTCGTTGGCGATCCTCACAGCGTCCTCCTCGCCGTCGTACGCAATGACCGAGAGCACCGGCCCGAAGACCTCTTCGCGGGCGATCGTCTGGTCGTTGCTGACGTCGGCAAAGACGGTGGGCTCGATGAACCAGCCGCGCCCCGCGGGCCGCCCGCCCCCGGTGACGAGACGGGCGCCCTCCTCCTGCGCGGTGCGGATGTAGCCCTCGACCCGGTCGCGATGCCGCGAGGACGCCATCGGCCCGATCATCGTCGCCGGGTCAAGCGCGTCGCCGACCGCCATTCCCGTGGCGATGGCCGCGAACGTATCGACGACCTCGTCGTAGCGGGACCGCGGCGCGAGGACGCGCGTCCCCAGGTAACACGTCTGGCCGTTATTGAGCAGCGTGGCGCCAAACAACGCCTCGCCCGCCTGCGAGAGGTCGGCATCCTCGAGGACGATGGCTGCCGACTTGCCTCCGAGCTCGAGTGACACGGGACGCAGCAGGCGCCCGCAGACCTCGGCGATCGAGCGTCCCGCGGCCGTCGAGCCGGTGAACGCGACCTTGTCCACCCCCGGGTGGGCGACAAGGTAGGCGCCGACGTCGCGGCCCGCAGGCACGATGTTGAGCACTCCGGCGGGAACGCCCGCCTCCTCGGCGGCCTCGGCGAGCAACAGCGAGTCAAGGACCGTCTCCGGGCTCGGCTTCATCACCACCGTGCAACCCATCGCCATCGCCGGAGCGAGCTTGAACATGGCGAGCGTCTGGGGATAATTCCACGGCACGATCGCCGCGATCACACCGACAGGCTTGCGAGCGACCCGGATCATGCCGCCGAGGAGACCGGCGCGCTCTTCCTCGAGCGTGGTCGAGCGGATCATGCCCGCGTAGTAGCGCGCAACGATCGCCGGGAAGACGGCCTCGAGCTGCAGCGCGATGGTAATCGGCATTCCGTTCTGCATCGAGACACGGTGAGCCGTCTCCCCACCGCGTGCCTCGAGAGCCTGGGCCAGACGCTCGAGCACGTCGGCGCGGTCCGCCGGGCTCCAGGACGACCAGCCCGTCGGGTCCTCGAAGGTGCGGCGCGCCGCGGCGACCGCGACATCCATGTCGGCTTTGGTGCCGTCGGGAACGGAGCCAACATGCTCCTCGGTGCTCGGCGAAACGACGTCGATGCGCCCTGTTCCTCGCGACGGCACCCAGTCACCGCCGATAAATAGCGTGTCGGTGTCCAGCGAAACCTCTTGCGTGCTCACGCGAACCTTCCTCCGATGAGAGTGGTGGTCAAACGCTGACTCGTGCGGAGTCTGACTCGCCATTGGCCTGAGCGCAATCGACCCCCGGCGTTGCAGAACTCGAAGACGGCATCCGCCGGCTCGCGGGCACGCTCGACACCCTCGCCCCGACGCGCCGGTCATTTGACCGCCTTGCCGGCCGCATTGACCGCATACCACCGGCCGCCGTATTCGTTTGTGCCGACGTAGAACGTCGACGTCGGGTCAAAATCGAGCACGTAGGTGTACAGCGGGTGACCGGCGTACGTGACCTGCCTGACGGCGCCGCGGAGCTTGATCGTGCCGAGCAGCGAGGACCTGACGTTCGTGCCGGCAACCGGCCTATGCGCAGTCGTCAACGCCGGCCAGACCATGAGGCATCCGGACACGTTCGCGCATCTGTCCTTGTTGCGCCTGTCTCGGGTGAACAGATAGAGCAGCGACCCGGACCCGTCGACGAGGATCGTGCCGACGCTTGTCCGCTCGAGCCTCACCGTCGGGGCATGCGCGGCGGCTGGCGTGGCGGCGCCTGCCGTGGCGGCACCGCTCGGCACGGCGCCCGCCGCAGCAGCGAAAGCGAAGCCTCCGAGCGCACATGCGACGGCAGCCACAGGGATGCGGACGCGTTTCAGGACATCTCCTCAGGTCGGCGTCAAGCTCCAGAGCATACGGCTAGGGGGCTCATGGATCAGGACTCACCGCGTGCAGCGCTCTCCGGAGGGAATACCCCGCTGGGCTCCTTGAGAAACGGGCGCGCTCACGTTGATCCTGTGGGCCCCGGCTGATAGCGTCGCGCCCAGATTCTGCATGGGGCGCGAGGGTGAAAATGGAGGGCGATCGCTAAGCCGCCGGGGGTTCCTGGTCGGCACCTCGGCCCTCGCCGCCGGCGGCGTTGCCGCGGGCATCAGAGCGCGCCCGGTGCTCGCCACGAGCGGTGTGCCGTTGGTGGCGCTCGGCGCCCAGCCGGCGGGGCTGCCGGCGCGCCAGCACGCCTGGGTCGCGACGCTGTCAGTCGATGACGTCGGGGATCCCATCTCCCCGCGGTTCGACCGACTGCTGTTCTTCGATGTGAGGGCCACCCCGACGCCGGCGTCTGCCGTCCTGTTGGAGGCGGCGCTGCGCACGCTCGAGCGCCGCTACCGCTGGGGTCCTGCCGGGTTGCTGTTCACGGCGGGCTGGGGTCCGACGTACTTCACGCGCGTGCTCGGCGTCAGCTCGCCGATTCCCACCGCGACCGGGCTGTCCAACTTCGAGTCACCGGCGATCGACCACTACCACCTGTGCCTACACCTTGCCTGCGATGACGATGAGCGCCTCGCCGGGATCGAGGCGGCGCTCGTCCGCGGCGCGAGTCTGCCCGGGGCGGACGGGACGCTCGCGATATCACCGGCGCTCATCTGGCGCGAGACCCGGACCGGTTTCGTCGGGAAAGGGCTGCCGGCCGCGCATCAGAACGTCCGCGGCATCCCGCCGGGTCACCCGGTCTCGCCGCAGTCGCCTCTGTTCATGGGCTTCAAGTCGGGCCTGCGCAAGAACCAAGCCACGGAGGACTCCGTGACGCTCGCGGACGGTCCGTTCGCCGAGGGTACGACGATGCAGGTCAGCTACATGCGCCTGCGGCTCGACAGCTGGTACGGGATGCTCGACGAGCGCGAGCGCGTGGCCCGCATGTACTCGCCAGAAACGACGCCCGAGCAGGTTCGTCACTTCACGACCGATGCCGAGAGTGAACCGAACCTCATCAACCAGGCGATTCGCCGCTACGGCGTCATCGGCCACTCCCAGACCTCGGCCCTCGCGCGCCGGCACGGCAAGCCGCTGATCATCCGCCGCGACTTCAACACGGTCGATGGTGGCCACTCCGGGCTGCACTTCGTCTCCGTGCAGCGCTCGATCGATGATTTCATCATCACCCGCAACGCGATGAACGCAACCGGCGCACACCTCGAGAACCGTGCGATCACCGATACCGTCAACAACGGGATCAACGAGTTCATGTTCGTTCTCAAGCGCGCCAACTACATCCTGCCATCGCGGTCGGACCGTTCGTTTCCGCTGCTGCCCGGACGCGCGGCGGTGATCGCCTGACGCGGTGCAGACGCGGACGTAGCAACAACGTCCATACGAGCTGGCCGTCAGCTCACTCTGTCGGCTCGAGCACGAACACCGGGATTTCCCGGTCGGTCTTGGTCTGATACTCGGCGTAGTCGGGCCAGACCTGCACGGCGCGTTTCCACCACGTCGTACGTTCGTCGCCGGCAGCCTGGCGGACGGTGTAATCGCCCTTGCTGCCTTCGTCCTGCAGTTCCACGAGCGGGTGCTCGACGAAATTGCGGTACCAGGACGGGTTCTCCGGAGCCCCGCCCTTGGAGGCGACCGCCGCATATACGCCGTCGTGCTCCACTCGCATCACAGGGTTCTTGCGCAGCTTGCCCGAGCTGGCGCCGACCGACGTGACCACGACCACCGGGACGTCGCGCAGCGTCGTTCCCTTGGTCCCGCCGGAGCTCTCGTACTCTTCGACTTGGTCGCGGACCCACTGCGACGCGCTTGGCTCGTATTCACCCTGTAACGGCATCGTGTCTCCTTTGAGCTGGTTCGCCAAGGAGATTAGAGACCAGTAGCCGCGGGTCGAAGCTAGACTGACGCGCCACGTGGGCGATACGCGGATCGAGGTCGCGCGCGCCGGGCCTGATCGCGCGGGCCGACGGAGTCGGCGCGTTCCTCTCGACCGGCACTTCGCGCAACGTGTCGATTTACGGGCGCTGCGGCTTCCGCGTCGGTCGAGGACGTCGACGCGCCCGGCGGAGGCCCCCACATCTGGTTCATGCGCTGCGGCCCGTGAAGCTCGGCGCTCAGGTGGCGCATCAGATCTCGGCCGATGAGTTTCGCGGGATCCCACGGTCTCAGCCGTTGTCACCCATAACCCAAGGAGGATGTTGTGCCCGGCACCAAGACTCGCATCGACAAGATCGGCACGGTCGTCGTCCCCGTCTCGGATCAGGACCGCGCCGTTGAGTTCTACGTGGACACGCTCGGCTTCGAGAAGCGCGTCGATGTGGCCTTCGCCAACGGCTATCGCTGGGTTGAGGTAGCGCCAGCCGACGCGGTGACCACGATCGCCATTGTCCCGCCGCCTCCCGGCAAGCCCACAGGCAATGTCGACACCGGCATCGGCCTTCACACCCATGACATCGACGCCGACCACGCGGACCTGAAGGCCCTTGGGGTTGACGTCGATCCCGAGGTCAGCCGCATGGGCGACCCAGTCCCGCCGCTGTTCTGGTTCCGCGATCCGGACGCCAACACGCTGATGATCGTCGAGAGCCGCTGAGCTGCTGCGGACACCGGCGCTATCGCCTGGGGCGAGGAGAGAACCTGCGCCTGGGCCGGCATCTGGTGGTCCGTTGCTCGAGGGTTGGTAGGGCTAGCTGTACCACGCCGGATTCCGGTTGTCCGGCTGGTCAGGACGGTGCGCGGCGTTCACACTCACGTCTGTGTTCAAGCGTCTGTCATCGATCTCGATCGGGTTGCGGTACGAGAATGCGCCGGGCGCATTCGGGCTCATACCCCAGGGAACGCGGAAGTCAGCCGCGCCGGTCCAGACAGCCGCCAACGGCGCCCATGAGCAGGGGAACGAGATGAACCACATCGATCGGGAAACAGCATCGCCGGCTGCCCGCGCCGTCGACCTGACGAAGACCTATGGGAAGGGCGACGCCGTCGTCCGGGCGCTGGACGGCGTCAGCGTCGAGTTCGCGCGCGGCCGCTTCACCGCCGTCATGGGGCCGTCTGGGTCGGGGAAGTCGACGCTGATGCACTGCATGGCGGGGCTGGATGTCCCGACGTCGGGCCGGGCGTTCGTGGGGGACCAGGAGATCGAGCGGCTCGATGATGCGGGGCTGACCGACCTTCGTCGAGACCGGATCGGGTTCGTGTTCCAGTCGTTCAACCTGGTCCCTACGCTGACCGCAGGGGAGAACATCACCCTGCCCATCGACCTCGCCGGAGCCGAGATCGACCAGGCGTGGTTCGACTATCTCGTCGAAGCGCTGGGGATTGCTGACCGGCTATCGCATCGCCCGAGCGAGATGTCAGGTGGCCAGCAGCAAGGTGTCGCCTGTGCTCGGGCCCTCATCCGCCGGCCCGAGCTTATCTTCGCCGACGAGCCCACCGGCAACCTCGACTCGAGCTCGTCCGCCGAGGTGCTGGCGTTCCTGCGACGTTCGGTCACCGAGCACGACCAGTCGATCGTCATGGTCACCCACGACCCCCGGGGTGCAGCCTACGCCGACCGGGTCGTCTTCCTGGCCGACGGCAAGGTGGTGGGAGAGCTCCTCTCACCGACAGCAGACTCGGTGCTGGAGCAGCTGATGAAGCTCGGGAGCTAAGAGATGGGGAAGGTGACGGTCAAGGGTCTGCTCGCCCGCAAGCTGCGCCTGGCCCTCACCGCGCTGGCGATCGTGCTCGGGGTGACCTTCGTCACGGGAACACTGGTCCTGACCGACACCCTGAACCGTACGTTCGACTCGCTGATCGGCAACGCCTATCAGCACATCAGCTTCCAGATCCGGAGTGAGACGCCGTTCAGCAGCACCGCGGCCGCTCTCAGCAGGGGGGATCGCAGGCCGATCCCGGAGTCGATCGCGGCGGCGGTTCGCCGCGTGCCCGGAGTCGCGTACGCGGACGGGTCGGTCGAAGGCTATGCCCAGTTCGTCGCCAACGGGAACGCGGTCGGGAGCGCCGGCTCGGCGCTGGGGTTCTCGTTCGACCCCAATCGGCAGCTGTCGTCCGTGCGGCTGGTGGAGGGCCGGCCACCCACTACCGCCGACGCGGTGGTGATGGATAAGGCGACGGCGAGCAAATACCACCTCGGGGTCGGCGACCACGTTCGCGTGTTGCTGGACTCCTCACCCCGGATCTTCACGATCTCGGGGATCGTGACCTTCGGCAGCGACGACAACCTCGCGGGAGCGACGCTGGCCGGCTTTGACCTGGCCACGGCGCAGGATCTGTTCAACTCGCGCGGCTACTACGACACGATCGACGTGCTGGCCAAGCCGGGGGCGGATAATGTCGCCCTGCAGCGAGCGATCGCCACGGTGCTCCCGCCGGGTGTGCAGGTGGTCAGCGGTCAAACGGTCGCCAGCGAGCTCTCGAGCGCCGTCGGCGACGCGCTTTCCTTCCTCTCGACGGCGCTGCTGGTGTTCGCTTTGATCTCCCTGTTCGTCGGCGCGTTCACCATCTTCAACACGTTCTCGATTACGGTCGGCCAGCGGACTCGGGAGCTCGCGCTGCTGCGGATCGTGGGAGCAAGCCGGCGGCAGGTGTTCCGGTCGGTGTTGGGCGAGGCCGCGCTCGTGGGGTTGGCCGCTTCGGTGGTCGGCCTGGGGCTCGGGGTCCTGGCGGCGGCGGGCCTGAAGGCCCTGCTGAAGGCGTTCGGGATCACGCTGCCGCCGGCGCCGCTGGTGTTCGAGGCTCGCACCGCCGTAGTCGCGATCGCGGTGGGCGTCGGGGTAACCGTGATCTCGGCGATCGCGCCAGCGCGGCGCGCGGTGCGGATCGCCCCCGTGGCCGCGCTGGTCGAGAACCGCGAAGACGAGGGCGAGGTGTCGTTGCGACGTCGGATCAGGAGCGGCAGCATCGTCGGGCTCGCCGGGGTCGCGGCGCTGCTCGCGGGGTTGACCGCGCCGGCGATCGCCCTGGTCGGGGCCGGAGCAGTGGCCCTGTTCATCGGCGCCGGCATGCTCGCTCCGGTCGTGGCCCGGCCGATGTCCGGCGTGCTCGGGTGGCCGCTGGCCAAGCTGCTCGGCACCCCGGGCCGGCTCGGGAGGGAGAACTCGATGCGCAGCCCGCGCCGCACCGCGCAGACCGCTGCCGCCCTGATGGTCGGGCTGGCGCTCGTGTCGGCGATCGCGGTGCTCGGCGCGTCGCTGTCCAAGTCGGCGAAAAGCGAAGTCGACGGCGCCATCCGCGCCGACTACATCATCACCGGCCCCAACTCCGGGTTCAGCAAGACGGTAGCCCCCGCGGTCTCCCGGATCCCGGGAGTCGGGGTGGTGAGCACCGCTTACAAAGGGCCGTTCGAGCTCCGCGGCTCGCAACAGAGCCTGGTCGGGGTGACCACGCCCGGTCTCCCACAAACGGTCAACCTGGCCATCACCGCCGGGCGCGGGGCCCCCGCCCTGGCGGCCGGGCAGCTGCTGATCGACACCACCACCGCGAGCGCCAAGCATCTCTCGGTCGGCTCGGTGGTGCCGGTCACCTTCGCCCAGACCGGCAGCTCGTCGATCCGGGTCGGCGGGATCTTCAAGGCCAACCCGCTGATCGGCAGCTACGTGGTCGGCGCCGGCTACTTCCTTGCCCACTTCAACAACCCGCTGCCCATCGTCGTCCTGGCCAGCACGCGCCCCGGCGCGCGCCACGTCGGCCGGGCCATCAACAGCTACCTGAACATTTACCCGAACGTGGGAGTCCAGACGCGGGCGCAGTTCGAACAGTCTCAACAGAACTCGATCAACCAGGAGCTCGGACTCGTCTACGTCCTTCTCGCCCTGGCCATCGTCGTCGCCCTGATCGGGATCGTCAACACCCTGATGCTGTCGGTGTTCGAGCGTACCCACGAGCTCGGTTTGCTTCGTGCGGTCGGGATGAAGCGCCGGCAGGTCAAGGCGATGATCCGCTCCGAAGCCGTCATCATCGCCCTGTTCGGCGCCGTCATCGGGGTCGTCATCGGGACCGCACTGGGCGTCGCCTTCGCGGCATCGCTCAAGCAGCAGGGCATCACCGAGATCGCGATCCCGTTCGCCGATCTGGTCGGGTTCCTGATCCTCTCCACCCTGCTCGGCCTCGGCGCCGCCAGCTGGCCGGCGCGGCGGGCCGCCAAGCTCGACGTGTTGGCCGCGATCGCGGCCGACTGACCCGGAATGGCCAGCGTCAGGGCCTTGGATGGGGGCCGGGGGCGCGCCGTCGCTTTCGCTGTGCTCGGTCGGTTCGGTCGATTGACGCCACAATCCCCTCCCATGAAGGCCAAGCTGTCGGTGCTCGCTGGTGCCGGGACGCTCGTGGGCGGCGGCGCGGTCTGGCTGGCGGCTCACCAGCCACCTGGCCGCCCGACCGAGCCCGGACCTGTGCTCACGCTGCTGGTAGGCGCCTCGCTGCTGGGTTGCGGGCTTGCCTCGTGGCGAGCACGACCGGAGAACCGGCTCGGTCAGATCATGGTGCTGACCGGCTTTGCCTGGTTTGCCGCGCAGCTGATCGAGGCCTCGGCACCGTGGCTGAACACGATCGGATTGGCCGTTCAATCGGTGTGGATCATCGGGTTGGTCTATCTGCTCCTCTCATTTCCGTCCGGGCGGTTGCGGGATCGACTCGATCGCGTTCTGATCACGAGCGGGGTCGCCCTGGGGGTCGGTCTCCAGCTGCTGGCGATGCTGTACGGCAACAAGGCCGGGCTGCACTGCCCGGGCTGTGCCAACAACCTCCTGCAGGTGGTCAATGACAATCACAAGGCCCGAGGCTGGATCAACCTCCGCAATCTGCTGGCCATCCCCCTCATCGTGACCGTGATCGCGGTGCTCATCCGGCGCTGGCTCCAGGCCAGCGCGGCGCAACAGCGCGCGGTCGCGCCGGTGCTGGTGGCAGGGTGCGCCACGCTCGCGGCACTCACCTCGACTGTCGTCCTTGACCTGTTCGGGGACCCGCTCGGCGCGCTCCCGGCGAACGTGTACCTCACGCTGATGGCGACCGTGCCGGTCGCGGTGCTGTTCGTGTTCCTGCAGCGGCGGCTGGCGCGGGGCATGGTCGCGGGGCTCGTGGTCGAGCTCGGCGGGCCGAGCTCCTCCACCGATCTGCGCGAGGCGCTCGCCCGGGCGCTCGGCGATCCGTCGCTCGAGCTCGCCTTCTGGTTTCCCGCCGAGGAGTGCTACGTCGACGGCGACGGCGGGGTGGTCAAGCTCCCGGACGAGGACAGCGGGCGGCGCTCGACGCTCGTCGAGCGCGACGGACAGCCGATCGCCGCGCTCCTGCACGATCCGGTGCTCGAGCACAATGCCGAGCTCGTGAGCTCGGTGTGCGCGGCCGCGAGCCTCGCGCTGGAGAATGAGCGTTTGCAGGCCGAGTTGCGCGCCCGGCTGGTCGAGCTCCAGGCCTCGCGCGCGCGCCTGGTGGAGGCGACCGATACCGAGCGGCGGCGGATCGAGCGCGACCTCCACGACGGCACCCAGCAGCGGCTCGTCTCGATCGCGATGTCCCTCGGCCTGCTGGAGACCAAGCTCCCCGGTCAGGCAGAGGCAGCGCGGCCGCTCGTGCGCGAGACTCGCGAAGCGCTCGCCCTCGCGCTCGCGGAGCTGCGCGAGCTGACCCACGGCATCAATCCTCCGCTCCTCGCCGAGCGTGGGCTCCCGGCGGCGCTCGACGAGCTGTGCCGCCGTGCGGCGCTCCCGACACATCTTGACCTCGCGCTCGACCGGCGCCTCCCCGATCAGATCGAGAGCGCCGCCTACTTCACGGCCAGCGAGGCACTGACGAACGCCGCCAAGCACTCCCACGGCAGCGAGGTCCGAGTGGTCGCCTCCTACGACGGCCACAACCTGACCGTCAAGGTCGCCGACGACGGCATCGGTGGCGCCACCACCGCCGCCGGCTCCGGGCTACGCGGGCTCGCCGATCGGGTCGAGGCGCTCGGCGGCCGGTTCACGGTCTCGAGCCCGCCCGGCCGGGGCACGACCCTACGAGCGGAAATCCCATGCGCGTAGCTCTGGCCGACGACGCGGTGATCCTGCGCGAAGGCCTCTCCCGCCTGCTCGAAGAAGCAGGCTTTGACGTCGTCGGACTCGCCGCGGACGCCGAGGCTCTCCTCGAGCTGGTCGAGTGCACACGCCCCGACGTCGCGATCATCGACATCCGAATGCCACCGACGCACACCGACGAGGGACTGCGGGCGGCGAAGGTCATCCGCGAGCGCTGGCCCGCGATCGGAATCCTCGTCCTCTCCCAGCACGTGAACGCGCGCTACGCGCTCGAACTACTCTCGGCCGGGACGGACGGTGTCGGATACCTGCTCAAAGAGCGCGTGTCCGACCTCGACGAGCTCGCCTCCAGCGTCAACCGGGTCGGGAACGGAGGCTCGGTACTCGACCCGGCAGTCGTCGGCGAGCTTGTCGGCCGACGCCGGCAAGCGGACAACCCGCTCGAGCACCTGACCGATCGCGAACGCGAGGTCCTCGCCCTGATCGCCGAAGGGCGCTCGAACCGGGCGATCGCCGAGCGCCTGTTCGTCACGGAGCACACCATCGAGAAGCACATCAAGAGCATCTTCGGGGCGCTCGGCCTGACGCAATCCACCGACGACCATCGACGCGTGCTCGCCGTCATCACCTACCTGGGCTCGCAGTAGCCACGGCGCCACTCCGGTTCGGCTCTCTACCCGGCCAGGTCGCCGGCCGACGGTCACAGCAACGGCCGCAGACGCCCTCGCCACCGACTGCCTGGTCTCAGAAGGGCAGGTCGTGGACGATGAGGTCGCCGTCGGGCCAGGTCACGTCCGGCTGCAACGCGTGCCACATCGTGCGCTCTGGCATCGCCGCGTAGCCATCGGGTTGCTTCACGACCACCTCCGAGATGATCTCGGCAAACCCAAGCTTTCGATACAGCCCGGCCCGATCGCCATGACAGAAGAGAAGCGCGAACCCCGGGCCGCGGGTGCGCGCGGTGGTGAGCGCGGCTCCCACGACCTGCCGGGCTAAGCCGCGGCCGCGATGATGCGCACTGACGATGACGCCGCCGAACCCGACGACCGAGAAGCGCTGAGCGTGCACCTCGACTTCGACCACGAGCATCCCGGTCGACGCAACGAGCCGGCCTCGATCGTCCTGGATGCCGACATGGCGTTCCTTGGCTTGATAGGTCAACGTCGACCCGGCGGCGTCGAAGGGGTCATCCTTGTCGCCTTCAAGGTCTGCGCGCTGCGCTTGCGTCAGCCGCCCGAACTCAACGATCTCCATCCCTCCATGCAACCACAGTTGAGCCGACCGTCCGCCTACACGGGCGCGCGGAGCGCGAGCCACGCCACCCGGCAGCGCGACACAGTCGCCAACCGCGAACCTGAAGGCCATCAGACGGAGGCACTTGCAGGGCTGTGAGAAAAGTGATATCTAATAGATATCACTTTTTATGAGGCAGCGCTCCATCAGGAGGGATCATGAACCAGGCCGTCCAGCCATACCGCCAGCCCGAGGCGACTCCGGTCGGGCACTCGGGGACCCGCGTCGAGATCCACGAGCGCCCCGCCTGGGCGATCAGCGGCTGGGCCGGGGTGCTCGTGGTCGCCGCCTGCATCGCCGCCGCCATTCTCCTCGCCCAAAGCTCGGTCGCGGCGGTTGCGATCGTGCCGAGCTTGGCTGCCGTCGTGATCGCGAGCTCGCTCGTCATCGTCCAACCCGGCCATACCAAGGTCGTGCGCTTCTTCGGGAGCTACGTCGGCACGTTGCGGCGTACCGGCCTGTCGTGGATCTTGCCGCTGGCGGACCGGCGGAACCTGAGCATTCGGGTCAGGAACTTCGAGACCAACCACCTGAAGGTCAACGACGCTGACGGCAACCCGGTGGAGATCGCCTCGATAGTCGTCTGGCAGGTGGCCGATACTTCGCGGGCGGTCTACGCCGTCGATGACTACGTCAACTTTGTTCACGTCCAGGCCGAGTCGGCGTTGCGCCATGTCGCGACCACCCATCCCTACGACGACCCCGCGGGCGAGGGCACGTCGTTGCGCGGCTCGACCGACGTCGTCGCCGAAGAGCTCGCCGCAGAGGTGGCCCAGCGGGTCATCATCGCCGGGGTGGAGATCGTCGAGGTGCGCATCAGTCATCTCGCCTACGCCCCGGAGATCGCCCAGGCGATGCTGCGCCGACAGCAGGCCAACGCGGTCGTCGCGGCGCGCTCGCGTATCGTTGAGGGCGCCGTGGGGATGGTGGAACTGGCCCTCGCCCGGCTGAATGAGCGCGGCATCGTCGAGCTCGACGAGGAGCGCAAAGCGGCGATGGTGAGCAACCTGCTGGTCGTGCTCTGCGGTGACCAACCGGCGGCTCCGGTTGTCAACACCGGGACGCTCTATACGTGAGCCACGAGCGCAAACAGGTGCTGCTGCGCATCGACCCGACGGTCCACGATGCCCTGGCCCGGTGGGCCGCTGACGAGTTCCGCAGCCTCAATGCCCACGTCGAAATGCTCCTGCGGCGGGACCTCAACGACGCGGGCCGGATGCCTCAACAAGCGGGGCCCATGCCCAGGCGCGGCCGGCCACCCACCCGTAGCGGCTGACAGAGTGACCGCGGACCGTCGGGTCGCCGCGCCGGTAGGTCGGGTCAGGCGGTCGCCGTCCAGCTCACGGTCTCGCCTGCGCCGCTCGAGTTGAAGTGCGAGGTGACAGTTCCCTTCGCCTTGCCGTGCTCGTGGAACGTGCCGATGACCGTGTCGCTGCCGATGGCCTTCGGCGACCCGGGGAACGTGAGCTTCAGCGTGGCCTTGAACTTGCCGCTCTTGGAGATGCGCGCCGAGCCGCCGCTTGGGCTCTCGACGCCGCCGCAGCCTCCGTTGCACTTGAAGGGCGTGGTCACGGACAGGTCGATGACCTTCGTGCCGTTCGCTGAGACCTTGAACGAGATCACTTCTGTGCTTCGCCCCGCATAATGGCCGGAGTACAACGCTCCCCTGCTCGCATCGGAGGCAAGCGCAATCCCGGCGCTCGCGAGCGCGGCGGCGGCGGCGAGCACTCCTCCTCTGCACAGATGTCCGCGAAGATCGTGTCGGATGTTCATGGCAAAACCTCCGATTGGGTTCAGAGACGTAACCCATGCGGAGTCTATTCCGGTTCGGGCGGGCGCGGGCCCGATCGTGCCGCGTGATTTTGCTCCACGTCGAGGCCGGCAGGATTGCGACGTCGCGGACCGTGGTTCAGAATCCACCGCTCGCTGCGGCCGGCGGTTGTTCTTGGGTGTCGAGGAGCGCCTCGGTCATCTGCGCGTCGAGTGCTCTGACCTGCTCGAGGTAGGGGCGCAGGGTGGCTTCGAGGTCTTTGAGCTGCCAATTCTCATCGACGTCGTCGTCGGTGATGACGATTTCGACGTGGTCATCGAGCCGGCGCATGTGCAGGCCGTCGAGGACCTGGTGGATCTGGAGGGCGCCTTTGTTCCCGCCGCGGGTGCCGTAGGTCACCGAAGTAGCAGGCTTGTCGTGCCACTCGTGGTACAGGAAGTCCAGCGCGTTCTTCAGGGGAGCGGGATATCCCCAGTTGTACTGGGGGAACACGAACACGAAGCCACGGTAGCCGTTGATGAGCTCGCTCCATGCCCGGGTGTGGTCGTGCCCGTATTCGGCCAGGGCGGGCTTGAGCGGCTCGTCGAGGAACGGCAGATTGATCTCGGCGAGATCGATCAGCTCGTAGCCCAGCGAGCTGCCCTCCTGCAGCGCATTCATGACCCACCTGGCGATGCCGGGGCAGATCCGGTTCGGGCGCGTGCTGCCGATGATGACCGCGGTCCGCTCACGCGCCCGAGTCGGATGAAGGCGTGCTGGGTTGGTTGGACTCATCCGGCACAGCTTACCCAAGGAAGTACGTGATACAAACTAGCTTGTTCGTGCCACGAACTGCTGTGAATGGGCGCTGGGCGATCAAGGACGACACGGTCTGAGGATGGCTTTCACGACGCCGTCGGCTCGTCGGTCGAAGCGGTCGTAGAAGCTGGGCGCGTCGTCGAGCGTGCCGTGGTGAGTGACGATCGTTCCTGGGTGCGCCCGGCCCGCGACGACCAGATCTCGTAATCGGGTTGTGTAACGGCGATCGTTGGTCCGTCCGAAGTTGACGCTGATGCCCTTGTTGAAGAATGTCGCCCACGGCACCTGTAGGTGGCCATCGGCGCTGCCCTCCGGGGCGGGGAGGAGGTCTTTCTCGGCGTACACGCCGGCGATCGCGACGTGACCGGTGGGGTTGACGAGGCGCGCCAGATCGGACACGACCTGGGTCGGGTTCTCGCGCGTGGTATCGCGGCGGTCGCGCGCCTGGAAGCCGACCGCGTCGATCCCCTTCTGCACACCGTCCATCGGCTCCTCGCCGATCGGCAGTCCACGGCGACGCCGGAGCTCGCGGATCTGCTCCACCGGATCACCATCCTCGAAGTTGACCGGCGTCGCCCCAAGCTCCCCCGCCTTATCGAGCCGCTCGGGGACATAATCGACCACGTATACCTCGCTTGCACCGCGCAACAGCGCGCTATACGCGGCGAGCAAGCCGACGGTGCCGGCGCCGAATACCGCGACCGTGCAGCCGGGCTCCATCATCGCCAGCTCGGTCGCGTGCCAGCCGGTGACGAACGCGTCCGCCAACATCGCGAAGTCATCCTCGCGCGCATCGAACGGCTCGCCGGGCACGCGCACACAGTTGGCGTCGGCGAATGGGACCCGCAAGAGCTCGGCCTGTGCGCCCCGGTAGGAGCCCATCCCAGCGTAGCCGTACGCCGCGCCGAAGCTTCCCGGCCGCACGCGCAGACATGCGGCGGTGTAACCCCGGGCGCAGTTGAAGCAGATCCCGCAAAACAGGTGCGTGGGAATCACGACCCGCTCGCCCTTCTTGACCGACCTCACTGCCTCACCGACCTGCTCGATCACGCCAAGCGGCTCGTGGCCGATCACCAGTCCCGGTTCGGCACCGGTGCGCCCGTCGAACATATGCAGGTCGGTGCCACAGATCGCGCTCGAGCTCACGCGCACGACCACATCGGTTGGCTCCTCGATTGCGGCATCCTCGACATCGTGGACGCCGACACGCCGGGTGGCCTCGTAGACGACAGCTTTCACGACTCAGCTCCCCTTCTCGGATGTGTGACCTCGGTCAAGAGCGATCCATCTGCGAAGGGAGAACGTACACCGCGGCCACTGCGCGGGCTATAGTCGCCTCAGGGATGCGGACGAGCCAGATCACGCCGCGCACCGGACTCGCAGTTGTGGTGCTGGCGCCGCTGTCGGCCCTGATCAGCATGGCCGGCTCGGCCGCTGGATTCCCGGTTCAGTACTGCGCTCAGATCCCGATCGTCGGCGGAATCCCGCCATGGGGCTTCCACACTGGTGCACCGATCACCGGGGCGAGCGGCAGCTACTCCCGCGGCCACAGTGACATCAACCTGGCCGCCAACACCGTCTCCGGGATCCTCTGCCAGGTCGACCGTGTCCGAAACCAGCCCGACCGCCTGATCATCATGACGGTCGAGCACCACCTGGTCTACCACTCGCACTACGCGGTGATGTGGGGTGTGCCGGGGAACATCATGATGATCATCGTCCGTGTGCAGAGCAGCAGCGACGCTCGCTGCAAGGTCGGCACCCTCGGCGGCGTGACCCTGTTCGCGAGCTACAACGGCGTGCGCAGCGACAGCGTCCGGTTCACGTTCCCGGCCGCCTGCAGGGACCACGACCACCTGTACCACGGACCGGAGGTCAATAACCAGCTCCCGCCGCGTTAGCCAGGCGTTTTCCCGCGCATCCCGCGATGCTGGCTTATGCAGCTGCGAGGACGTCGCCTACCGGCTGCCACGAGCGATCAGCGCCAGGACGAACTCGAGGAACGCGACATCCAGCACCAGGCCTGCGAGTAGGGTGGCGTGTCTCGATGGCCGATGCTGCGAACACGTTCACCTGTTTCGGGGGCGGCTGCGTGGTGTTCGTCGACGGAGCCGGATCTGCCGGGACGCCGGAGGAGGCGGTCACCGCGGCCACCGGCCAGTTGCTCGCGTGGCACGCGCAGTTCTCCCGCTTCACGACTGAGAGCGAGCTGGCGACGCTGAACGGTGACCCTCGGGAACGCTTGCCGGTAACTCCGATCATGGCCAGGTTCCTGGCCGCGGCGATCGACGCGGCCAGCCTGACCGGCGGTCTCGTCGATGCGACGATGCTCGACGAGATCGAGGAGGTTGGCTACAAGTCAGATCACCTGCGGGCATCGCTCGCGCTCCCGCTCGCTCTCGCGCTTGCCCCGCCGCGCCAGCGCGGGGGTCCGGCTCCAGAGGAGCGGTGGCGTCAGCTGGTGCTGGACCATGATGCGGGCGAGGTGACCCGCCCGCCGGGGTTGCGCGTCGACGGCGGCGGGATCGTCAAAGGCCTGTGCGCCGATTTGGTCGGGGAGATGCTCGCCGACCACGATGGCTACGTGGTCGACTGCGAAGGCGATCTTCGGGTCGGCGGCGCCGTCGGTTTCGAGCGGATGATCGATGTGACCGCGCCATTCGACGGAAGCGTGCTACACCAGCTTGCCGTCACCGACGGGGGGATCGCGACGAGCAGCATCACCAAGCGCAGCTGGCTCGACGGGGGGCGACCGGCCCATCACCTGCTGGATCCAGCGACCGGGCGGCCGGCTTACACCGGCGTCGTCCAGGTGACGGCGCTCGCGCCGACCGCGCTCGAGGGAGAAGCGCTGGCCAAGGCAGCGCTCCTCAGCGGACCGGACGGGGCCGCCACATGGTTGCGCCACGGCGGCGTGGTCGTATTCGACGATCTCTCGCACGCGGTGATCACGCCGCCCGCGTAGCCGTTTGGATGTGTCGGATCCCGTTCGCCTGACGAGGGCGTCTCGCTTGCCGGCCCAACGCTAGGAGATCTTCAGACGCTTGGGGTGAGTCTGGGCCTGGATCGACTCGCTGGGATCCTGGCCGACGCTGTACACCGCAGGATCGAACAGGACTCCGGAGATGCTCACGGTGATCCGCTTGCGATGCTCACGGCCGGATCGCAGTCTGCCGAGCTGTGCGCGCGAGAAGCGCAGCGCCAGTGTGCGCTGTCCGGCCGCCGCGAGATCGAATGGCTTCGTAGGCAGCTCGAACGGCCGGGCGCGCCCGACGTAGACCTGCGCGATCGCGCCCAGCTCACACGCCGACGAGCACGACACCGTGGCCTTGATCGCACCGCTCGCGATGACCCGCTGGTGGGTCGGGAGCGACAGCGAGATGTGGACGATCGGAGGCTGGTCGGCGACCGCGGCCCGCGCGAAGGTTGCGATATTGACGCTCCCCCAGCCGGTCGCGTCGTCGTAGCCGACGCCGGCCGTGCAGCAGCCGAGCGGGGCGCCGTTCGGGTCGCCCGGGTAGAACGGGTCGTCGTTGCCCGTCGTCACGTCGTCGAACACGCTGGCCGCACTACCCGACTCACCAAGTGCGTACAGCAGCGGATTGACCAGCCCGAGCGGCTCGCGCCCGGCGGCGGCCAGCTGCTGGTCGACGAGTGCGAATCCACCCGCGAGCATCGGCGCTGCCGCGCTGGTGCCGCCGGCGGCCCCCCACGGTGTGGAAAGCTCGCAATCCACACCCGAGCAGTAGACCGTGATCCCCGGGTCTTCGTCCGCGAGCATCGATACGTCCGGGACCGCGCGATGATCCGCCGGCTCGGCCCCGTCCTGATAGTTGGGGCGATTGAAGAGCTCGCTGAGCCCCCCGCCGCTGCCACCGTCATCGTTCCAGACGACCTGGTCGGTGATCTGATTCGCGCCGTTGAGCTCGAAGCTGGTCCCACCGACACCGGTCACCCACGGCGACGAGGCAGGATACTCGGCGCCCGGTTCGTCGGCGCCGCACTCGGACCCCGAGTCGCCGCTCCCCGTCAGATACGTGATGCCAGCGGCGGACGTCTCGGCCAGGGCCGCCTCGACCGCATCGAGGTCTGCCCGGCTGATCGCCCTGACGAGCTGGGCCTCGCACAGACCGGACGAGTCGGACACGATCTGCGGCTGGTGGCCGACGTTGTCGAGCGGTGCGGTCATCGACTCCAACGCGCTCGCTTCGTCGTCGGACGATTCGTAGACGTCGATCTCCTTCAGAGCCGGAGCGGTCGCGTCGACGAGCTCTAAGTCGAGCGTCGCTTCCAGCGCAGCGGGCGGCGGGGCCACTCCGTTGCGGAATGTCTCGATCGGTGGTACCGACAATCCGAAGCATTGCGCGAACGTGTGGACGTCGCCAGCGTCAAAGCCCCCGTCGCCCTCGATCAGGGCGACCCGCACTCCCTGACCGTCCACGCCGGCACCGCGGAGGGGACCGAAGTCGAACGCGGTCAGATACTGGATCGGCGTGTAGGCCCCGACGGCGAGACCGGCCGCACAGCCGCTCGGCATGCCCGAATACGGCAACTCCGACGATGGCGGCGCCGTCGCGGCGTGTGCGACCGGCTGGGCGGTCGCCGGCGACGCCAGCGGCCTCGTGTCGAGGCCGACAACACCGACCACCAGCCCGCGCAGCGCCGCGGGCACGCGCGCTCCGACGGTGGCCACGCTCGCGTCTGACGGAGCGACAAACCGCGTTCCGTCATGCGCACGGAACCGATCAAGCTCCGTCCCGAACAACCGCTCCGCGGCGGCGACGCTGATCGTCGCGTCGGCGAACAACCCGGTGGCGTCGATCTTCACGACGGTGGCGCCGTGGTCACGGAGGTAACGGACGACGCGCGACCGCGTCGATGCCGACGCGCCGAACCGCCGCTGGAGCTGGGAGAGCGACTCATACCGCGCGTAATCCGGCGAGCCGAGCGTCGTGACGGCGAGCGCGGCCCGTTCCATCCCAGCGTCGTCAGCGATGAGTGGCAGCACGAGCTGGAGCGGCTGTGAGGGGGCAGCCGGTCCGACCTCGGCCGCCTGAGCGAGAGACCCACGGGCCGCCGCCCGGGGCACCCCGACGGCGAGCATGATGCTCGTCAACGCCACTCCCGCCGTCACTAGGGTCCACCTCACGGCGCTCACCTTCCATCTCCTCGTACCATTCACCCACAATCCTGACAAAGAACGACGGGAGGATCGCGATCGCGTTCAGGTGGGCGGGTGCAATTCGCCGGGAGTAGGCGAGATTCGGCGCTTCGCGTCGAGCGCGAAGCCGGGCAGATCGAACTGCTCCCCGAGGATCACCGGGATCGCGTCCCGCTCCACTGGTGTGACGGTACGGTCGTTGGGCGTAGCCACGACGAGCGCGAGATCGCCCCAGTCGCTGAGCCGGATGCGCGTACCATCTTGCCGCTGGGTTGAGATCAGCAGCCCCGTAACGAACGGCGAGGCGGGGTGCGAGCAGGTGAACCAGTTGCTGACTTCGAGGTCGATCGGCGGGACCGGCTCCGGGGCGAATACATAGACATCGCTCCACTGATTCTCCGCTTCGCTCTGGAGCACGAGATCGGTGCCCTCCTGGACAACGCGGAACAGCCACCCTGACTGTTCGTATGGTCCGCCGGGCCCGAACGGAATCGGCTCCAGTAGCGTGCCGCCGCCAAAGCCAACATCGGCGTGCCACACGGCGCCGTCGATCTCGACCTTCAGCACGAGATGCCCTTGTGGTCTGAGCACGCCGGGCGGCGCGCCCCACCTGACCCGCGCCAGCAACGTCTCAACTTTGGCGCCGCGAGCTTCCAGCGCCGCCTTCAACAGCAGGTTCTGCTCGAAGCAGTACCCACCTCGCCGGCTCGTGACAAGCTTGGTGTGCAACGCGTCCACTCCGAGCGAGACAGGTACACCGGCGTGCGGATCAAGATTCTCAAACGGAATCGCGCAGGCGTGCGCACGGTGAATGCTCGCCAGGTCCGACGGGCCGTCCAGCCTGATCCGCTCGAGATAGGCGTCGAAGTCGAACATCGCGCGCGGACAGCTTACGATGCCCGGCTGCTCACGGGATCCGGATGGCAGTTTGGGTGACCGCCTGCCTCGCCGAGAGCAGAGCCGACGAGTCCGCGGACAGGATTGCGGAATTGCCTAGCCAGCCGGGTGGGACCGATCGGCGCCGGGTCCCGGTGTCGGCCAGCACTCCAGCGGGTATCGTCATGTCGTGGGTCGCGGTCTGCTGGACCTAACCCGGGACCACGACGCTCACACCGCGCAGCGGTTGACCGATGAGCGGATCCTCTGGTTGGGTTCGACCCGTCCCGACGGTCGTTCCCACGCCGTGCCCGTCTGGTTCTGCTGGGAGGAACCCGACCTCGTCGTCTTCACCAGCGCCGGCGCGCAAAAGCTGCTGCGCGAGCTGGCGACGGTTGCCAGAACGGCCAGCCCGAGGGCGCCGCCGGCCTGGGCGCCGGTGTTGAGCAGGCCCGAGGCGAGGCCGGCGTCCTCCGGCTCGACGCCCGCCATTCCGACGTTCATCAGCGCCGGGAAGCAGATCCCGCCGCCGATCCCGAGCAGCGTCATCGCGGGCATCACGTTGAGCAGATAGGTAGCGTGGACGGGGCTCTGGGAGAACACGATCAGCCCGGCACCGATCAGCGCCAGTCCGGGGGCCAGGAGGGCCCGCGCACCGAAGCGAGTGACCAGCCGCTCGGAGTAGCGGATCGACAGCAGGCCCATGCTGACGGTGACTGGCAGGAACGCCAGCCCGATCTGCAGCGCATCGTAGCCGAGCACGCGGCGCAGGTAGAGAGCGCCGAGGAAGAATATCCCGAACATCCCGGCGGCCGACAGCACCTGGATTGCGTTGGCGGCGGCGAGGCCGGCGGAGCGGAAGACCCGCGGCGGCATGAGCGGGCGCTTGGCGGTAGACTCGCGCACGAAGAAGCCGGCCAGTAGGACGATGCAGAGCAGGGCGAGTTCGAGCGTGCGGGTGGCGCCCCAGCCATCCTGCGCGGCGGGCGTAACGATCGTGTAGACGGCGAGCATCAGCGCGCTCGTGATCAGCAGCGCGCCGGGTACGTCGGTGCCGGCCTGCGGGCCAAGGCCCGGATCGCGCTCGAGCAGGCGTGCGGCGACGGCCACGACTGCGAGGCCGATCGGAACGTTGACGAAGAAGATCCAGCGCCAGTCGATCGACTGGGTCAGCACTCCGCCCGCGACGAGTCCGACGGCGCCGCCGGCCGAGGCGACGAACGCGTACACGCCGATCGCCTTCGCCTGCTCGCGGGGCTCGGGGAACATTGTCACGATCATCCCGAGGATCACCGCCGAGGTCATCGCGCCGCCGATGCCCTGGACGAACCGCGCGCCGACGAGCATCGCCTGGCTCTGCGCGAAGCCGCACACGAGCGAGGCCGCGGTGAAGCTGCCGACACCGGCGAGGAACACCCGCCTGCGGCCGATCAGATCGCCGACTCGGCCCGCCAGCAGCAGCAGCCCGCCGAACGCGATCAGGTAGGCGTTGAACACCCACGCGAGGCTCGCGGTCGAGAAACGCAGGTCGTCCTGGATCGATGGCAGCGCGACGTTGACGATCGTCACGTCGAGGACGATCATCAGCATCCCGCCGCAGAGGACGTAGAGCGCGATCCAGCGCGGGTCGCGTGCGCCGGCGCGGCTTCGCATCAGTCCTGCTGCATGCCCTGCAGGTGGCTTCCGAGTGCGTCCAGCATCGCCTTTGTGCCGTGCTCGCGCTCGGCCGGCGCGTCGAGGCCGTCGAGGAACACGCCTTGCTCGGTGAGGGTCAGGCGCGTCGTATCGCCGACCGCCTCGAATTCGATCGTCGCGACCGACACCGAGATTCGGGCGTTGTCGCGGTGCATGTCGTACGTATGGACGATCCTTTGCGCGGGCACGATGTCCGCGTAGACAGCGTCGAAGCTGTAGACCGCGCCGTCGGGCGTGGGGACCGAAAGGTGCTCGCGGCCTCCCTCACGGAAGTCCAGCGAGTACGACTCGGCGTGCTTCTCGCCGGGCCCGAACCACTGCGCCTTGGCGGCCTCGTCGGACCATGCGGCGAAAACCCGCTCCGGGCTTGCGGCGTAGGTCCGCTCGATCACGAACGTCGAGTGAACCGTCGAGCGTTCGCTCACGGACTTCTCGGTGGTGCTCACTGTGTGCTCTCCTGTTCTGGTTTGTTGGTCTGCTCGGCGAGGAAGTCGCCGAGGCGATCGAGTCGCCGCTCCCAAGCGGTCCGCCGTCCGGCTACCCATGCCTCCGCCGTGCGCAGCGCGGTCGACTCGATCGAGCAGGTGCGGACGCGCCCGAGCTTCTCGGTGCAGACGAGGCCGCTGGCCTCGAGCAGGTGGAGGTGCTGGACGACCGCAGGCAGGGACATCGCCAGCGGCCGGGCGAGCTCTGAGACCGACGCCGGACCGCAGGTCAGGCGATCGACCATCGCGCGCCGGCTGGGATCAGCGAGCGCCTGGAAGAGGAGGTCGATCTCCCGTTCGGCCGGCTCTGAACACTTAGGCATTCGCTTAAGTATTACACATCGAGCCGGCTACGTCCGGCTCGCCGACGCCGCCGCCACACCTTTGGATCGCTCGCGATCAACCATGCGTCGATCGCGCAAGTTCAGGCGTGGATGGGGCACGCGGACATCAAGACAACGATGCGATATCTGCACCGCGAGAGCTGCGGGGACGGCGTCGACCCCCTGCTCCTCGTTGCGCTGGGAAGGGGCTAGGCGCGTGGGACGAGCACGAGCTTGCCGCTTACGTGGCCGGCTTGTCCCTCGCGATGGGCTTCGGCAGCCTCGCAGAGCTCGAACGAGCGCGTGCGGACCTCGAGCCGTCCCTGCTGCACGAGCGCGGTGAGGTGCAGTCGGGCGGCGTCGCGCACGCTCGTTCCCGGGTCCGCTCCCGGCCCGCCGCCGAGCATCTTGATGCCGACCTCAGCGCCGCGCGGAAACGCCGCGATCGACGCGATCCGGTCCCGGTCGGCGACCAGCTCGAGCGACACGTCGACGGCCTCGTCACTGCCAGCGCAGTCGATCGCCGCGTCCACGCCGTCGGGGGCAAGCCCGCGCACCCGGTCAGCCAAGCCCTCGCAATAGGTCGTCGGCTCGGCGCCGAGCTCGCGCAGGTACGCATGGTTGACCTCGCTCGCGGTTGCGATCACGCGCGCCCCACGGACGACGGCGACCTGGACGGCCATCAGCCCCACCCCGCCAGCCGCGGCGTGCACCAGCACGGTCTCTCCCGCGCCAACGTCGGTCGCAGTGAGCGCGTGCACCGCGGTGGCGCCGGCGAGCAGCAGTCCGCCAGCCGCCTCCCAGCTCATCGCCGCCGGCTTGGGGACGACCGCCGAGGCCGGGACCACAAGCTCCTCGGCGTACCCGCCGTCGATACGAACGCGATCACCTCGTCGCCAACACGCACCCGCCCGGCCGGACCGACCGCATCGCCAACAACATCCACGACCACGCCAGCGGCCTCGAACCCAAGGCGCATCGGCAACCTGGCAGCAGTCCCCATCATGCCGCCGTAGCGCTTCCAATCCACAGGGTTGATCCCTGCCGCTCGAACGGCCATCCGGACCTCGCCAGCTCCAAGGTCCGGGACCTCCTGGTTGACGACCGACAGAACCTCAGGCCCACCGAAAGCGGTCGCCACGACAACATGCGCCATGCAATCCACACTGCCCACGTCGACCCCAACAGGCGTCGCCGACCGCACTGCCGGACTCGGGCGTCGCCGGGAGCAGGGCGCCCCCGGTGGGTATGCAGAATCGATGGACTGTCTAGGTAGGCTCGACAGCGAGAGTCTCGAGATTGCCGAGTAGGAGGTGGGCGGCGACGCGCGGGACGAGGCCCGCTTTCGTCGTCCGGATGCGCTCATCACGACCGACGTCCGAGACGTTCGAGGGGGACGACAAGCGCGCGGTCCGGATGGGCGGGTGTCTGGCGGCCCGGCGACGTGCCGCAGACCGTTCCGGACCGGGGCTCAGGTTGAGCGCTTCGGGCCGGTTGCGTCGTTTCGCCGTCGCCCCTCGCTTGAGCGCAGGCCTCACCCGCCGGGTGCCGCCACCGGCATTTCCGAGGTGCGGCCGTGGCCGAGGGTCGAGAAGCCGCACGTTGTCGCCGCCTGCTTGAACCGGGGCGATTGGAACATCGACGCGGTCAGCGAGGAGAAGCCGCCGGGCCCGAACATGATCACGCCCGCCGCGGGGGGCGTGGACGGCGGCGAGGCGGTCGGATCGGGGAACGACCTCAGGCCGTGCGCGCGTATGCACGCCGCGATCTTCACACCTTGCTTGGTGCGCGTCGCCGAGACACCCCCCGGGCCGCCGATCCCTCCAGGCAATAGCTTCTGACACGCGCTCTGGGCCGACTCGAACGCGGGCGACTGCGTATCGATTGCGGAACCCGACAACTGGACTCCCCCGCCCGAACCGGGGTCAGGGAAGTTCGGCACCCCATGCGCTCGCATGCAGTCCGCATACCTGACCCCAGCCGACGCAATCGCTGAACCCGAGCCACCGCCCGGCTTCCCTGAGGAGCCACAAGCAGCCAGGACCAGGGCGGAGCTGACGACCGCGAGAGCGACCGGGAGGGCTGATCGAAGTATCGGGGCGCGCATCGTGAACGGCTTGTACCGAACCACGGATAACGGCGAGGTAACGCAACAAGCTCTAAAGGCGAGATCGCCTCCCACCCGGGAGTGGATCCACCCCTGCTTCGCCGCGGCACCGCGGGTCTCACGCCGGCGTCGGGACACTGACGAAGAGCCGCGAGGCTGACGACCAATGGCACGCCCTCGAGCGCCATCTCGACGGCGTGGGCATGACGGAGTTGATGCGGCGCCAACCGTCGTCGCATGCTCGCTTTGCTGCGGTGCGTCCCGGTTGCCTGCGGGCAGAGGATGGGCTCCCCGTGCCCACCGGCGGTCGGCCGCCGATCACATAGAGCAGCGCGCCGACTGGCAACTGGCGGCGCGTGGCCAGCCACGGCTCCAACAGAGACCAGGCCCACCGATCCATCCCAACCTCCCGACGACGGCCACCCTTGCCCCGACGCACAAGAACAGCACCGCGCGACACGTCGAGGTCGGTCTCGGATAGATCGAGCGTCTCGCCGATCCGTAGCCCCGCCCGCCACAAAATCACGATCAAGGCCCGCAGCCGGGCACCGTCCGCGCTGTCGCCAGCAGCTCGCATTGCGGCGATGATCTCCTCGACCGTGGGCGGGTCCGCCGGATACCGCCGGCCTTTGTTCCTCGGAGTCCCACCCTCGTGAAAGCCCGGCATCGTGATCGGAGATCGGCGATGGCCGGCAGCGTCATAATCCGGGCCCACGCCGATCGGCCGCGGGCCGTGCAGTTGCGTATTCAGCGTCGATGGCGTCGCCACGAGTTTGGCGAAGAGAGAGTCTCGGGTTGGATGAGACTTACGGCCTTCCCGTTCGCCGTAACCCCAGCGCTGCGCGGCGGGTCCAGCGTGATCGTGAGCCTGGATAACTGTGATGGGGAGCTGGTCAGGAGGATCGCTGAGAGTCCCGTCTCGGTGGTGAGGCCCAGCGTGTGCGCTTGTGTCGGTCGGGGGGCGGCGTGGTTTCAGTGGTAGGCCCGCCAGCCCAGCACGATGGCCAGTCCGATTCCCGCTATCGCGATGGTGACTCGCAGCGGCGTCAATGGGACTTTGCGGACGACGATTGGGCCGAGACGCCCGCCGACCAGAAACCCGATGGCTAGGGGTAGGACAGCAGACCAGCGGACCGGACCCAGGAGGATGAACGCGACCGCGGCGACGGCGTTGGAGAACCCACTGAGCACGTTCTTTCGTGCGTTAGCGCGGGGAAACGCGTCATCGGTCATGGCGAGGAGCAACGCGAGCATCAGGACGCCGGCAGCGGCCCCGAAATAGCCTCCGTAGACGCCGATCAGCGCCGTCCCGGCGAGCACCAACGGCTGATCGCGCTGTGAGCCCGCGCCCGCGCGCGAGTGTCGGGGGAGCAGGATCGCCGCCGAGGCTCCGGCGATGAGCCACGGAACGATCAGTTTGAACAAGGCCGCAGGCGTGGTGAGCAGCAGGACGCTGCCGACCACTCCCCCGGCGATCGATGCCACGATCAGCGGCCGCAACCGCCGACCTTGTCCGGCAAGTTCTGCGGCGGAGCCCGATGCCGCGCCGACACCACTGAAGACCAGCGCGACCGTATTTGAGACGTTGGCGGTGACCGGGGGTACTCCTACCGCCAGGAGAACCGGGTAGCTGACGATCGAGGACAATCCTGCCGTGCTGCCCGTGATGCCGCCGCCGACACCGGCGAGCAGCAGCGCCGCGTAGATCAACCAGGACGTGACAAACACCTACCGATTCATGAGAAGACTGACAGCCGATGCGCCGGCGCGGTGGACGGGTGCCCAAGACCTATTGCCGAGTCTGGCCAAAACCGGTGCTCGCAATCTGCCCCCGGAACCCCGAGCTCGGTCGTCGCCGGAAGATGTTATGTCCCGGTTGGCGTGAGGTTGGTTTGAAGGTGGTCGGTCCTCCGCGTCGAACGGCGGTGTAGGCGCGCGCGGATTGCGGCCGCGCGGCCGGCCAATTCGAAGAGGAGGTACCGACCGTGGCCCACGGTATGCGATGGGTGGTCGTGCTGGACGCTGCCCGCGTCGGGGTGGGTGTGTTGCTTGATGTCAGAGGCGCCTGGAAGGGAGAGGAGCGGTGATGGCTGTTGTGATGGGTTTGGATCAGCATCGGGCGCAGATCTCTGCTGAGTGGATCGACACGATCACCGGGGAGATCTCGCGCGCGCGAGTCGCGCCGGCCGACCGCGCTGGGGTCCGGAAGTTCCTGGCGCGGTGCATGGGCGTCGGCCTGGAGGTTGCGTTGGAGGCGACGACGGGCTGGCGGTTCGTGGTCGAGGAGCTCGACCGGGTCGGCGCCGAGGCGCACCTGGCGGAGCCGGGCGAGACGAGCGGCCTGAAAGGCAAGAAGAAGCGCGCGAAGACTGACTGGGCTGATGCCAGGCATCTGCGTGAGCTGCTGTTGATCGGGCGCCTACCGGAGTCGTGGATCGCGCCCGCGCATCTCCTGGACCTCCGCGCTCGCGTGCGGTGCCGGCACACGCTGGTGGAGCAGCGCACGGAGTGCCAGCGACGGATGCACGCCGTGCTCTACCACCACGGCTGCCCGCAAACCCGGAAGCTGCTCACGCTCGAGAACCGCGAGTGGATCGCCGCTCTGAAGCTCCCCGCGGCGGCACGCGAACAGCTCACGATCGCCTTGGAGATGATCGACGCGCTCGACATTCAGCTCGGCCCGTTCGATCTCTCGCTGCGCGAGTACGCCCGCAAGCAGCCCGGCTGCCGGACGCTGATCGAGAAGATCTACGGCATCGGCGAGCTGACATCGGTCACGATCCTCGCCGAGCTTGGGGACACCCGGCGGTTCCAGAACTCGCGCGACGCCGTCCGCTACTCCGGCCTGGACATCACCGTCTACCAATCAGACCAGCACCGCTCCCGAGGGCATCTCTCCCGGCAAGGACCGCCCGCGCTGCGCTGGGCGCTCTACGAAGCCGCGCAAGCCGCGCGTCGCCCCAGCAGCCCCGACCGCCCCTACAACGACCAGCTCGCCAAGCGGATCGGCGGAAACCGCGCCTGCATCGCGATCTCGCGCAAGCTCCTGAAGCGCAGCTACCACCTCCTGCGCGAGCTCGGCGATCAAGCCCTGGAACCCATCGCCACCTGAACTACCTGAACCTGTCACGCGGCAAGCCCAAAGATCAAACGATGAACCGCGGCCAGCTCCCGCCACCCTGCTGCCGACCCCACCCGGGGAACTGCCCTGCAAGACTGAGCGGCCGCACACCATCTGCCGGAACACCCCACCACATCATGTACCCGACCGGTAGCCAACCCGCGTCGAGGACCAAAGTAAGCCTGGGCGTCCGCGGACACACCCCTGTCCCCCAACGCGCGCACGCACCCCCCGAACGTGTCGCCAGCCCACCCAACGACAATCAACCGCTTGACACAGATCGAAAGAGCAACGATGACCGGGATCGTGGGCACGCTCGTGCGCAAGAGCCTCGTCGATCAGATGCCGGACCCTGCCGATCAGCGCCAGCGGATGATTCGCATCACCGACGCCGGGATGAAGCTCTGGGAAGAACTGCCCGACCCGCTCGCCGTGATCCGGACGATCGCGTTCGACGGCTCGGATCCCAGCGAGATGGCAACAGCCCTCCGGGTCCTCCAAGCAGCCACACAACGACTCAACGATCACATGGCAGAACACAACAAACCATGACGATCGCCAGCGCCGGGATTACGAAGCCGCGAGGGGCATATCGCCAGTGCTGCACGCCGGCGCACGCGCCCTGCTTACTTGCTTGTCTCGGCGGGTCCTGGAGGATGCGCGCCAGATCGCGCTGCATCGTCGGTCCGTGGGTCACCAGCTGGTACAGCACGTACCACTGCGTGCGCCCGAGGTCGTATGCGCGCAAGATCGAATCCATCATGTCCCTCTCCAGCTGTCGCCTCCACGAGTTCTCCCGATCGCGCCTGACGAGCGCGTGGGTGGTCTGAATCGTACGAATGGCCGACGCTGGGCGAGCGCTCCGCCACGCCAGCGATCCTCCGGGCGCTCGAGAGCCGCAGGGTCGCCGCCTGAGGCGAGCCGGCGGGCGATGACCGATCCGATCCCCCCAGTGCCGATGATCGGGATGGTCATGACCGAAACCTCCTCAGCGTCACGGTACTAACGACGGCGACCCGGAGCATCGCCGGCCCGACGGTCTCGCAGCGGCTAGCTGAGAGCGCGGGAACGGCGTGGTAGGGATCTCAGTGTCCGGGGGACCGTCCACCGTCGACGTGACGGATCTCGCTGCTGAACTCGGCATTCACTCGGGCTCCCCGCCGGCCGTACTCGACAGCCACTGAGGGGGGGTCCAGTCCCCCTCTGGGTCCGTGGTTTGCCCCACCTCGATCAGATGACCGTCGGGATCGCGGATGTAGCAACGGGTCTCGTACTGGTGCTGTTTCGGCGGCGTCAGGAATTGAGCACCACGGGCGCTCCATTCGGCGTACACGGCCTCGATGTCTTTGACGCGGATATTGAGGAAGCTGCTGACCGGGTCGAGGTCGCGTGGCGTCTCCAGGGTAACCGCGGGCTTGTCGTCGGTTGGGCCTCCGCCCACATTGATGACGATCCAGCTGTTGGCTAGCGCGATACAGGTCGGCCCTCCGGAAAAGACAACCTTGCCACCGAGCACGTCGGTGTAGAAGCGCCGAGAGCGCTCGACGTCGTCCGAGACGATGAAGTGGGTCAGCACAATTCCCTCTGCCGGCGGTCTGGGTTCGGCCATCTGCCACCTCCACTGGGACTCATACCCCGCTTACGGACGGGGTCTACCGACGATACCGTGATGATCGGGGATTCCATCTCGTTCCACGGCACAGCTAGAGGCCACCACGTGTGATCCGACGGCCCCGCCCTCATTAGAATCGGATCGGCTCACACACGAGCTTCTCGTCCTACCGTGGGTCGTGGTGGCTCCATCGAGGAGGACCTCCTTTCCTCCGAGGGCACACCCTTGGGCTGGCCGGAGACGCGCCCTCGCCTGCGCGGAAACCGAGCATCCGCCAAGCTGCCCGGAACCTATCGGAGCGACAGCGTTGTGACTTGTGTTGGAGTCGCGGACGGTGCCCGAGCGGGCTCCTGCTCTGCTGTTGCCGCCGGGCGTCGACGCTAGCGAGTGGTGTTACCCGCGGCGCGCTGTAACGCGATCGCGGCGTCTTTCATTCGGCGTTGCGCGGTACAGGACGGCTCGACCTTCGACGATTGGTGCTCGGTTCCCGCCGGGATAGTCGAGCAGTGGCGGGTCGAGGAAATAGAACGATCGGCCGAGCGCTACGCCGGGTGGTCCCTCGCCGTAGCTGTCTCCGTCGGGTGCGGCTGGCACGCTCGCAAAAGTGTGCTGTGTGGCGGTGTCGGGCGATAGGCGGATGATCTGTTGCGGCTCATTCAGGCTTGATTCGTACGCGGCACTGGTGACGTAGTAGATCCCGATCGTGGAGTTGCCCGCGTGGGTTGGTGGTGACTCCCCGATGTCCGCGCTCTCATCGGCGTTCGCTGGGTAGTGGCCGAGGAGCGTCGGACGTGCGTTCTCTCCTTGGAGCCGCCAGAGCTTGTACGGGTTCGGGCCGTGGTTTGCGTAACCGGTTTCAAGCCAGACCGTGTCACCAGCGGCGACAAGCCAGCGTGCGGCACCGCCTGTGTTGAACACCGGCACTGGTGCCCGAGCGCGCGGTGTGATGCGATACAGCGACTGGTAGCGAGCGATCTGCGATCGCGATGCGTGGAGTGGCCCGCCGCTCTCGATCGACGGTGCAAGCCAGACCCCCTCGCTGTTCACCGCGAGCAGCGCCCGGGTCATTCCCGATATCGCCCAGCGCTGAGCGACGCCGCCTGTGCTTGAGATGCGCAACAGCTCACCGTGAGTGGCCGTGGTGTTCGCGCCGTCGAACGAGTCGTACAGCCACACCGAGCCGTCGCCGTAGATCCACTGCGCACTGCAGTCCGAGCACTGCGGGTAGGTCATCACGACCGGACCGAGTGTGTACCCGTCGAGCGCACCGGGATCGACGTGCGCGATCCGGACCGCGAACTCGCCGACCCCACGGGTTCCTGACACAGGGTGCACCAGGTAGCTGACTGCCAGGACCTGCTCGCCGTACAGCGCCGGATCACCGCAGTTGGCGTGCGCGACATGGCCGAGCTTGAGCGTGCCGGGCTCAACCGTTGCCGCATCGCACGTCCCGACGACGCGCCCGTCTGAAAGTAACGTTGTGCTCCCGGAAGGGAACAGCGACCCATCGGGTCCGCCCGACAGGATGATGTGGTCGCCGACGGTCGCGAGAGCGAAGTAGTCGCCCGCCTTCGGAAGCGCGAGCGAGGAGACGAGCGGGAGCGCCGGATGGTCTCCTGGGCCAGTTGAAGACTCGCCGTGATTGGCGATGAGAAAGCCGCCACCGGAGGCGATCCCGCACGCCAGCACGATTCCGCTCGCATAGCGAAGGCGGCGCCGGCGTTCGAGGCGTCGCGCTTCGCGAAACAGCGTGCCGAGCCACCGTCGCACTCGCCTACGAACAGAAGACTTGAGTAGCGTCGCCATTGAAGCTAGTCTCGTTAGTCCCATGACGAATGTCAACCGACCGAGTGGCGCCGATGGACCGGAACTCGCGTTCGATGCCGTAGATCGCGAAGACCCGACCCCGCTTCACGAACAGGTCGCCGCTGAGATCCGCCGCGCGATCAACGAGGGCGAGGCGGGACAAGGAGACCGCATCCCACAAGCACGCGACCTAGCGACCGTCCTCGGCGTCAACAACAACACCGTCCTGCGCGCCCTACGACTACTCCGCGACGAGGGCCTCATAGAGATGGGACGCGGCCGCGCGATCCGAGTCACAGGCAACCCCGAACGCGGCGCCGTCATCGCAAGAACGAAAGCACTGATCGACTTCGCCCGCCACCACGGCTACCGCCGCGACGAACTCATCGCCCTGATGTACCGACTGCCATAGCGCCGGAGAACAAAACCCGGAACGGGAGGAACCCCATGCTCCTGCTCGATCTAAGCGGAAGACTATGGCCAGACCGTTGACCCTGAGCTGGGTCAGCCGTTCCAGGCGGCCTGGTCGCCGCTGGCGATCCGCGTCGGCCGTCCGCCACCGAACGGGACTGTCTCGAGGACACCCTTGTCGGTGGGGAACGCATCGCGGTCGACCAGCACGGTCCGGCGTCCGCCGAGATTCCGGCGCCCTGTATCTCAGTGCCGCCGGTGGCGAGTACGCGGACCCGGCGCGGCGACAGCTGAACCGCTAACGGGACGGCGACGCCTGGCCCCTCGTACTCGGTGATCAGCCGGTTGCCGTTAGCCGACGCCGCCAGCGGCACGAGCGCCGCGACGAGCGCCGGGGGTGTCAGGTGCGTCAGCTGCGTGCTGTGGCCGCCGTGCAGCAGCCAGAGCTGATACGCGGGCGCGGGGCCGACGCCCCGACGCGTCTCGCGGTCGTAGACGATCCCCCTGGCGGTCCACAGCGGCCGGAGGCTGTCGCCGTCGGCGCTCAGCTGCCTGCGATCGGAGCCGTCGGGGTTGACCGTGCACAGGTTCACCGCGTCCTCGATCTGCTGTGAGCGCGCCTCGTCCCCGTACACGAGCCGGTCGGGTCCGGACGGGGCGAAGCTCGCGCCCCTGATGACCCCGGTGGCGACCGTCCTCGCCGTCATCGTCGTCGGGTCGATCACCGCTAGCGCGGTGCTGATTAACGGCCTCTCGTCCGTCTGCAGCAGCACGGCCAGATACCGGGAGTCGGGCGACCAGGCCAGAGGGCTAGCGATCACGCGGTCGTTGAAGAACGAGTGCGAGCGCCTCGCGGCCGTCGCGGGCGACGTACTCCCAACGCGAACAGGCGCTGATGCCATTGGCACGCCGCGCCCCACGCGCTTGTCCTCGTCGTCCGGCAGGCCAAGCGTGGCGGCGGGAGGACGTACCACTCGGGCGGGCCGTCCATCCGTCTCAGCTCGCCCTCGTGGCAGATTGGGCAGGTCACGCTCACGCGTTTGTCTTTATCCGTTCGCGCAGTCTCCTCCATCGGCGGATCGTGGCGTCGCTGGTCCGAGCTCGCGGCCGAATTTGGCGCCGCCGGAAGCAGTCTTCTTCTTGCACGCGTCGATGACCGGGAGGTCAGATCGAGCTGATGGCGCCGCCATCGACCGGGATCATGGCGCCCGTGATGTAGGAGGCGGCCGGTGAGAGCAGGAACGCGGCCGCTCGCCCGAACTCTTCGGGCTCGCCATATCTGCGAAGTGGGATTTGCTCAGACTGGCGGGCGCGCACCTCATCGGGATCGCCGCTGAGGGCATCAAATTCACGGACCCGGTCGGTAGCGACTGACGGGCAGCAGACCGTTGATCCGGGCCCCAGCTGGGCCGAGTTCATTGGCAAGCGTCTTCACCACGCCGGCGAGGCCTGGGAACAGGCCATTGGAGATCGGCAGTTGCGCCAGCGGCACGCGCACCGAGGAGGCCAGCACGAAGACCAACGAGAGGCCCGTCCCGGTGATCGAGCCGTTCGCGGCGCTCCCCTCGTCTGGGCCAAGCAGATCTGCGGCGAGAATGCGAGCCATCCTGACGGCACCGAGAAACACGCTTTCAAACGCAGATCGCCATGCTTCGTCGGTCGTGGTCGCGATCGTCCCCGGTGGCGTTCCGCCGACGCTCATCAGCGCACCGTCCAGGCGCCCAAAACGCTCCTTGGCGGCAGCGATCAGCCGGCTCGGGGTGCCGGGATCGCTGTTATCCGCGGCGACCCAGCTGGCGGCGCCAGCCGTGGCAGCGTTCTGCTCGAGGCGAGCGACGGCCGCAGATGCCGTAGCCTCGTGCGGAGCGCTGAGCACGACCCGAGCCCCGTCTGTGACCAGCGCCTCGGCTGCAGCGAACCCAAGCCCGCGGCTTCCGCCGGTCACGACATAGACCCTGTCGCGCAGCCAGAGCTCCATGCGGCCATTCTCCCCTATGTGCGGCGCGGGACATGGGTCTGCGTCGGCGAACGCCCCGCGCGAAAGGGCGGGTGTTGCGATCACTGCGAGAACCCGCCATCCACCAGGGGAACGTTTCACCGAGGGCGTTCCTCGCAAAGAGCTCGTCTCAATGACCGAACGCTCAGCGAACGCCCGCCAGGGACAGCCGAGAGTGTTGGAAATCGATCAACAGGGCTCTCTCGAATCGAGGTGGGCCGGCGGCTGCATCCGTTCCAACTCGACAGCGACGGGCGAAGTAGGTGCAGTATCGAGTTTTGGTGGTAGCGTCCGCCGCATGGGTACGAGCCCCGGAATGCCGATGACGACGGCGTTCGAGCTGCCGGGCTACCGCATCACCGAGAACCTCGGCGTCTGTTACGGCTTGGTCGTGCGCAGCATGGGCCTGGTGGGTGGCGTCGCGAGCTCGTTCAAGGCGTTGCGGCGCGGGGAGGTGACCCAGTACACCCAGTTGCTGGAGGAGTCCCGCCGCCACGCGATTGACCGGATGGTCGAGAACGCCTCGCTGATGGACGCCGAGGGGCTGATCGGTGTGCGCTTTGACTCCTCCGAGATCGGGCAGCAGCTCACCGAGATCGTGGCCTACGGCACCGCGGTCAAGCTTGCGGCTGAGTGACGCCGACCGCGAGCGGCTGTACGAGCTGCTCTCCCAACACGCGGCCGCCGGGCGGATCACGATGGAGGAGCTGGAGCGCCGAGTCGCCGTCGCCGCCAGGGCGCAGACGCGCGAGGAGGCAACGGCTCTGCTCGACGACCTGCCGCCGCTGCCCGGACAATCGGAAACGCCGTGGTGGCGCGGACGGGCGCACGGCGAGGCGGACGGCCCCGCCGTGGACTGGCGGCCGACGAATGAGCGCTTCCGCGACCCGCGAACGAAAAGGATCATGCGCGTCTGGGTCGACGCCCACGGCGGCCGGCACTACCTGAACGACCATCCGGCTTAGCTGCCCGTGCGACGCGCCATCGCACCTTCTTGGCCCAGTCGTCCCTTCTCGCGTCCGGCGGTCGGCCAGCGCCCCAAGGATCCTCCGCGCTGTCGAGTTCACGTACGAACCCAGCACTCCGGCTGATTCCGACGGAGCTGCTCCTTTAGGGCCACCCACAAGAGGCCATCAGGGACTATTCCAACTCGATCAATTGCGGCCGTCTCTTTCGCCTCGGCAGGATGGCGTCAATACTCGGAGAGGTGGCGCACCGCTGGGTCCGAGCGATCCAGCCTCACGGCCCGCCGCCGGAGTTCTGGTCGGTCTTCGGGGCGATACTCAGCTCCCAGTAGCCGTAGGCCACGTTGGCCGCCGCCCCGCCCAGAAACCAGATCGCCCAGCCGTACGTCTTCCTGTCGTTCCCGCCGAAGGAGAGCGTCACGACGCCAAGGCCGGTCAAGACGATCGCGCTGGCAATGCGCACGCGCCCCCAGGATCGGAGGTGGCGGTATTCGACTGGCGAGATGATGAGTCGCAGGCCCGATCGCGGCGGAGATGTCCACCACCCGCGCAGACCTTTCGAAGCGGTGTTGTTCGTGGCTCTCTGCATCGGGATGCCTCCTTGTGTCAAACCCCTGGCCTACCCACCAATATGAGTAGCACGATGAGTGCCGCCGCGAGCCGCGCTAGAGCGTCGCCCTTCGCGCGGTTGGGCCACGTTGCTCTTGGCTACCGGATGCAGCAGTCCCGCCGACCGACCAGCGGACCCTCGCGGCTTCGTCCGCGGGGGTGTCCGTGCTAGCTCGAAGCGGCTAGCGCCGGCGCAACTCTCGACCCTCGTCGTCGGCGCCCGTTCGTTCCGGACGGGGAAAACTGCCGAGGCCTGACTGAACTGAATCAGCCCGGCGAAGCGTCTGCTCGCAGCCGATAGCGGCTGCGTGTGGCTCGTCGCATGGGGAGTGGTCCGTTGTCGCTGCCTCACCTCCGCGGCGGACCGGCTTGTATGCGCTGGCGCATATCGTCCACCGAGCCGCGAAACCATCCGAGCTTCTCGACCCACCAGGTGAGTCCGACATCCTCGTAATCGGCGATTCGGCGGGCCTCAGATGAGCTGTCCGCCGCGTCCGTGTGGCCCTCGATGATTACGTCGAACGGATCGGCCGAAGGATTCCGCTGCGAGAGCGTGTACGTCACGATGTCCTCAAGCTGAACGGGGCTCATCGTCTGCGCGTGTCCGACGTCAACGTGAGTCGGGAATACGCCATCCCAGCGCGCAGCGCGGGCGAATGGTCGTCGTGCCGGCCAGCGACCGGCGATCCATACGGGGATCCTGGGTTGCTGCACCGGGCGCGGCAGAAACTGGCCGTTCGTGACCGTGTAGTACTTGCCCTGGTATGTGAATGGCGCGCCTGACCAGAGACCGACAACGACCTCAAGCGCCTCATCAAGGCGTTCGGCCCTGACCTTGGCATCGCCCTGCTCGCCAAAGGCCTCGTACTCTTGGAGGGCCTGGGATCCGAGCCCAGCACCGAAGGTCGCGCGCCCTCCTGATAGGACATCCAGGGAAGCGAGCTCGCGGGCAACCTTCCACGGCCGCCGGCGCGGCAGCGCGACCATCACCACGCCGAGGCGAACCTGCTTCGTGCTTGCGGCAAGCGCGGCCACGGCCACCTGCGGGTCGGCGACAGGCCAACCCGGCTCACGGTAGGCGACATGGTCCCAGATGAAGACGCCGTCCCAGCCCGACTGCTCGGCCGTGCTGCCAAGCTCGACCAGCAGCCCGGGGTCGCCGTAGGCGCCGACGTTCGGCAGTCCGATGGCAAATCGCACCTCGCAATTCCATCACAGCGTGGTGCAGCGCCGCGCCGCCCTGGAAGTTGTCTAACCCCTGCTCGCCGCGCGTGTCGGAGGCCGGTCGCCCACGTTACCCGGGGTCTGAGCACAGGTGGCAGTCCGAACCACCCCACCGAGTCTCGCGGCTCCTCCTTTGCCCAAGCCACGAGCATTTCGCCGCCGGCCGGAGACCCGCTCAGGCCGGACAGCAGGTCGGTCGCGGCCACTGCCCGTAAGCCCGCTGGGCACTTGTGGGGGCTATCTCGGGGGTGGGAGCAGAGACCGCCCGCCGCCAAGTCCGGCGCTGACCAGTCCGGCACTGGATCATTCCACCTCCGAGGCGCGCCACCGTCGATGACATGTCGTCGACGGATGTAGCCTGATCACTTGCCGGCGATGACGCCACCCTGGAGATAATGAGCGAATAGCTGTGGAAGCCCTCCAATCCGCCGGGTGTTGCGATCACCGCGAGAACCCGGGGTTCCGCTTCCGGGATCTCACTTCGGCGTCGGCAATGGCCGTACGGTCGCTTGGACCGTCAACGACGATGAGTTTTCGTCTCGCGATCGGTCACTAGCTGTGGCAGAGCAGCCTGGAAGAAGGATGGAGAGCCCGATGTCAAGCTCAATGGTGAACTTCATCGCGATCATCGTTCGTCGCTTCGGTGCGATGAGCTTGAAGCCATGTTGATCTACTCGATGAGCGTCTCGGTGGACGGCTTTATCGCCGACCGCGAGGGCGCGTTCGGGTGGACGGTCCCTCACGAGGAGCAGTTTCGTTTCCACATCGCGCAGATACGCGAGCTTGGCGGCTATCTGTGCGGACGCAGGCTTTACGAGACCATGCTGGTGTGGGAGACGGATCCGTCGATGCGCGACGACGAGCTCGGGGCCGCGTTCGCCGACGTCTGGTGTGCGATCCCGAAGGTCGTCTTCAGCCGCACGCTCGACAGCGTTCAGGGCAACGCCCGGCTCGCCGAGGCGTCGGTGGCCGAGGAGGTCGCTGCGGCGCTCGACGCGACCGACAAGGACGTCTCGATCGGCGGCGCCGGCCTGGCCGCGGCAGCGATCGAGCTCGGCCTCGTCGACGAGCTGCGCATGTTCCGCAATCCGGTCGTCGTCGGTGGCGGCACGCCCTTCCTGCCGCCGGTCACCGAAGACGTTCGGCTAGACCTGGTCGAGACCAGGACGTTCGGCTCGCGTGTGATCTACGAGCGCTACGGGCGCGCCCGCGATGAGTCGGACTGACACCGTCCGAGTCATCAGCGCCTCGCCGGACCGGGTATTCGCCGCGCTGACCGACTCCGACGCGATTGCCGTGTGGCTACCGCCCGACGGATGACCGGCCGGTTCGAGCACTTCGATGGGCGTCCCGGCGGGTCCTATCGACTGGTCCTGGCGTACGCGGACGCGTCGGCCGCGCGGGAAGTGCGCCGTCGACTGCGACGTGGTCGACGCCATGGGAGGTCACCCCGTCGACGCCCGATCACGCGTCGACATCAGGGCCGACGATGTGCCCGACGTGATCAACGCTGCAGATCACGCGGCGGGATTCTCGTCCTCGCTGGACAATCTCGCCGCTTCCGTTGACGCTGAGCGCAGGCTTCCTCGCAGCACGGTGCTCGTCGCTACGGCGACCATCCGTGTCCTAGCGACGGAGGGTCAGATCTACGGTCGCCAACTGCAGCAAGCAGGCGACTACACGGGCCCGCATAGGGATCCCGCTCTGCGCTTGACCTGCTGGCTCGGGAGTTGCCGCTCGCGTGCCGGTCGGACCGAACTGCTCGCCGATGCGCAGGATGCGTGGTTTCTGCGCGGCAGCTGGGTAGATCGCGGGCGATCTACCCAGCCCTTGTCACTGACCACGCGCAACTGTTGCCCTCCGAATAGGCCTGCTTCCGTGCGAGGGTCAGCAAACGGCACGCAAACAGGAGCTCGCCGGCCCACGACTAAAATGAAGTCAGGCCGGTTTGCCGCAGATCACGGTCTTGGTGATCTGCGGAATGAGGACCTGCGCCGACGGGCCGGCGAATCCTTGCCGGGTCAGCAGGTCGTTGAGGGTCGCTGCGGAGAAGGACCCGGCATCCGGCTGGTAGGCGAGATTGCTCAGGAACCACCCGGCCGCGAGGAGCGGTCCCTGCTCGTCGTCGTCGAGCATGAAGTCGTGAATGATCAGGCGTCCGCCTGGCCGCAGCGCATTGAAGCTGTGCTCGAGCAAGGCCGGGATGTCGCTTTCTCTGACTGCGCTCAGCAGGTAGGACAGCAGCACGGTATCCCGTTGCTGCGGCCACTCGGTGTTGAGTGCGTCGCCGCCGATCAATGAGATTCGATCGCTCAGGCCCGCCTCCGCTACGTAACGGCGAGCTACCTCGATCACGTTCGGGAAGTCGATAATCGTCGCCGTCAGCTCTGGGTGGCGAGTGCACAGCGCGATCGAGAACGCTCCGCTGCCACCTGCCACGTCGAGCAGCGTCGTGCTGCCCGACAGATCGACGGCCTTCGCGAACTCAAGCGCCGGGCCGAGCGAGCCGGCATGTTGGGCCAGGGAGAACGCTTCCGCCTCGACCGGGTCGCTCATCAGTTCCACGTCCGAGCCGAAAGCAAGACTGTCCGCGTCTCCAGCCAGACCCGCGTCGAGGTGCTGCAGCGCGGGGTAGGTCTGACGATCGATCTGCATTCGGTAGTAGTCGCCGAAATACGCGCGCCCGCTCCTTGCCAGATACCTGTCGGCCGCGGGGCTGTTGCGAAAGGCAGCTCCGTCGCGCACGATCAGTCCAAGTGAGGCGAGCGTCGCCAGCAGCGTCTTGAGACGATGAGCCGGCACTCCCGACGCCTCAACCAGCTCGCCGACCGTCCTCGGCTCGGCCAACCTGCTGAAGAGGTCCAGATTCAGCGCCGCGAACAGCGCCTTCGACGCCATGAACCCGTACGCGATTCGCGAGATGTCACGAACGTCCGTTAACGGATCCACAGCACCCTCCAACGCAGCTCAAGAATCGCAGATCCGATACCCCGAGGGGGCGAACGCGTCCAGCTTCGACTCCAGCTGAGCGCCGGTGAGCTGAGGTGCGAGCAGCAGCCCGACCGTGTCCGCACCGGCGTCATACCAGAGCTCGAGCTGCGGCCGCGCCGAGTCCGGCGTGCCGTCGATCGTCACCTCGTCGAGCAGATCTCGGGCGATCGGCGGCACGATCGCGGTCCGGCCGGTCGGGTTGCCTTCGAGGATCGCCTGAACGGCTTCTTCGAAGCCGGCCGCCGCGAGCCGGTCGCGCTAGATACTCCCCATCGACGCGATGTAGAAGGCGAGAAATCATTCCGCGAGCCGGCGAGCGTCCTGGGTGGTGTCCGCGATCGCCACCGGAACCGCCGGCACGATTGCAATCGGTGTCACGCGCCCGTGAGCAGCAGCGGTCTGCCGGACCACCTCCGCTCGTGCCCGTAACGTGCTCCGAGGCACGAGGAACGGCAGCCATCCGTCGGCGTGCTCACCCGCGAGCCGCAGCGTCTGGTTCCGAGCGCCGCGATCCAGACTGGTATCTCGTGGCCGAGTGCGCAGTTCAGCTTCAGCGGCCGGGCCGCCGGCACGGCCATCAACGGCACCCGCTCACCGGCGCCGCGAAGAAAGGAGGTCTCGAAGCTGTGACTTGAGGTGCTAGGCGCCGCGACGGGCAGCAGCTCACGGGGCAGATCGCCGTCGCAGTCGGGAACGCTGAGCGGAACAGAGAATCACTCGTGCTCAGCGTCCGACCTCACTCACCTCACTCCTGCGCCGGGTCGCGGCGCTCGCCCTGTCGCGTCAGCCGTGGGCCTGCTGGAAGAAGCCGTTCTCACCGGCGCCCGCGACGGTGTCGACCTCGATGAGCACAGCCACGCCCTGACGCTCGGGATCCTGCTGACGCTCGGGTTCGATGATCGCTTCGTACACCTCTTGATCGAGCTCTGGAACAACTCGGGCGTGACCTTCGATCGCCAGGTACCGGGCGCCTGGCCCCTCCATTTCGAAGAAAACCAAAGAGACGCGGGGGCGGTCGACGATCGCTGCGGCCAGGCCGCTGTCGTGCTTGCGCGCCCAGATCGCGAGCTGGGTCGGACTGTGCACGTGCGTGCTCCCGCGGAAGGAGACCGACGGGCTGCCGTCATCTCGGACGTAGGCCACGGCAAGCGTGTGCCCTCGCAGCGCAGCGCCGTCGATCGCGGCAGCGATCTCGCCAGTCAGGTTCACGGGGTCGGGCATCGGGGCGTCCTCTGTCATGGAGTTGGTCATTGAACGCTCAATCATGACGATTCCGCCCCGAGGGGGCGATTCGCGGCGTCGGCGAAGTGCGTGCCGTGTCACTTCGGATCGATCACCGCGCGCCGCGGCCGCCCCATCGGGGGGTCCGGCCGCCCCCCGCTTTCTCAACGCCCAAGGTCCAGCGATCGTCGGGCCGGGCGGTCGCCGAGACCCCTCCTTTGGCGAGTCACCGCAGCGGCTGGGGCGCGGTCAGCTGACGCTCAGCCCGCACGTGACGGCAGACAGCCCGCGCCGCCAGAAGCACTCGACCTCATCGAAGCCCGCCTCGCGCAGCGCGCTCAACAAGCAATGCGGCCGCGGGCGCGTCCGCTGACGGCCGTCGTCGCCAGCGCCGCAACGGTCGCAGAGACCAACCCTCAGCGGACCGATCGACGAACGTGGGTTTGGCGAGATCCACGACAGCCGCCGACCGGACGCATTCTTTAACTCGTCGGCGGCGGTAGCGTAACGGCGATGTGTTTGAGCGGATATCGCGAATGAGGATCCGGGCCGATCTGGCGATCCTGTCTGACCTTGACGGGACGTTGATTGATTCAACAGCGTCAACCGTTGCCGCCTATCTTTGGTGGGCGGAGCTACGCGGGCTCTCGCCTTCGGTCCTTGACCGGATCCCGTTCGGGCGAACATCGGCTGACGCCGCTGCGGATCTGGCGCCACAACTCAATGCCGAGGTTGAGGGGCGGCTGCTGGATGATCGGCAGGCCGAAGACACCGTGGGTGTAGTGGCCTTGCCCGGAGCCGCCGATCTGCTCGGTTCTCATGAACGTCTCGCGGTCGTGACCTCGGGCTCCCGCCCGCTCGCCGAGGCACGATTGCGGGCCGCCGGGTTACCACTCCCGGCCGTTTTGATCACCCCAGAGCTCTGGACTCGCGGGAAGCCGGACCCTGAACCCTTCCTGTTGGGAGCTGCAGAGCTAGGCGCCAAGCCATCTGGATGCGTCGTGCTCGAGGATGCCCCCGCTGGCGTGCAGGCTGGGATCGCCGCAGGCATGCCCGTCATCGCCTTGCTGACCACCCACCGCAAGGACGAGCTTCCTGAAGCCAACAGGTGGATCGAATCGATAGAGCAACTCCCGACCGCATTACGCGAGATGGGTCTCAGCTAGCCAGCGAGTGTGCTGCCCGAGCCCTGGCTGCTCCACGCGACAAGAGGTCCGGACCACCGAAGTTTGCCCCGGTGTGCGCGCGCGGAAAGGGTGCCTCGTCGCGAACGGATCGGTGAGCGGACGCCTTTGACGACCAAGACGCCGGTGCGGCACCCTCGGTGAGGTTGTCTCAATCATGGAACGCTCACCGAACAGCCGCGAGCCTGCCGGCTGGGCCCCGGGATTGAACAGAGGATGTTCCGTCCGCAGGGTCGTGAGTTGTCCGGTTCGCGGCGAAGAGGCGTCCGCTCCGGACGTCTGAGATTGATGCGCCTTGTGTACCGTGGGCGACCAGATGACGACCGAGACTGACACCAATCCGGTGACGCTGCGTGAAGTCACTGCTGAGAACGTCCGCTCCGTCTGCGAGCTGAAGCTCGCCCACGGGCAGGAGCGATATGTCGCTCCAAGTAGCTACACGGTCGCGGAGGCTGCATATGACCCGGGTTCCTGGCTGCGCGCGATCTACCGCGGCGACGCGATCGTCGGGGTGCTTGATCTCACGACCACAGACCGCGACGGATCCCGACCGTTTTTGGTTCGATTGCTCGTCGACCGCGACCACCAGCGCGGCGGCTTGGGCCGGGCGACGATTGAGCTACTCGTCGATCACCTCCGCTCGGTTGCAGGCACTACGGCGCTCGAAACAAGTTGCGTCCCTGGCCCCGGCAGCCCCAGAGACTTCTATCTGCAGCTCGGATTTGAGGATACCGGGCGTGTCGAGTATGGCGAGCAGGTGCTCAGCTACTCGCTGTGACGGCGATTACTCGAAGCGCCCGCAGGAAGGGGGAGTGCATCAGGCTTCGGCCTCAACAGCCGACCGCGTCCTCGCCGCTACGACACGACGGATACGTCTGCTGCTTGTCAACTCCAGTGCTCTCGAGCCTGGACAAGGATCTTGAATGGTCATCGGCTACCGATTTCGTGAGCCCTCAGACGGACCGTCGCGAGGCAGCATGTTCTGCGGTGGCCGGTTACCGCTCACTCATCTGTCGATGAGTCGGTGAAGTAGCCCGGCGCGTCGAAGTGGGTGGGGATTCTGATCCCTAGGTCGGAGAGGGCTTCTTCGAGGCGTTCGAGCTCTTTGGCGCCGATGCGTTCGGCCCATTGGGCGCGGAGCTCGTTGAAGACATGCTCGCCGGTACGAAGCAGGGCGTGGCCCTCGTCAGTGACCGTGAAGCGGCGGCGGCGGCTGTCGCGCGGATCGATCTCACCGGAGACATAGCCGCGCTCCTCGAGAAAGCCGATCGTCTTGGCGGCCGCCTGTTTTGAGACGCCGAGTTGGCGACCTAGCTCTGAAGCGGTGTCCGCGCCGGCGTCGATCGTGCGGATCGCGAAGTCGTGAACCGGCCGGATCTTTTCGTGCCCTCGTACGGCCAGCTCCGCGCTCGCGGCGTCCGCGAGCGCGCGGAAGCCGCCGAGCAGCAGCAACGCGAGATCAGCGCCTGAGCGGGCCATAACACGAGTATAGACAATGAGGTTGACGCAACGACAACCAAGGTGATAGTCTCGTGACAACTTAGTTGTCGAACTCATCGAAAGAGGATCATGAACCAGTCAGCCGGCATCGCCTCGATCCCCGAGGTCACCCACCACCGCGCCGCGCTTAACGGCGCCGATCTCCATTACGTGATCGCCGGGGCCGAGGGCACCCCGATCCTGCTCGTCCACGGCTTTCCGGAGACCTGGTGGGCGTTTCACAAGCTCATTCCACTACTCGCCGCCGAGCATTGCGCGATCGCCGTCGATCTCCCCGGCTTTGGCGACTCCGCTCACGACCCGGGCGACTACACCAGCTCCTCCGCAGCTGAGAGCCTGCGGCAGCTGATCGAGCATCTCGACCTCGGACCCGTGCATCTCACCGGCCAAGACATCGGCGGGGTCAGCACCTTCCGGCTCGCTGCAACGCATCCCGGGCTCATCCGCAGCTACGCCGCGATCGAGACCGGCCTGCCCGGCTTCGGACTGGAGATGCTGGCCGACGTGACCCACGGCGGTACCTGGCACATCGGCGTTCTGGCTGCTCCGGGCATCCCCGAGATGCTGCTCGCCGGACGCGAGCGCGAGTTCCTGGCCGGCTATGCCTACCCTGCGATGAGCGTGACCGAGGGCGCGATCACCGCACAGGACATCGACGAGTTCACCCGGGCCTACTCACGCCCGGACGGCTTCCGTGGCGCGACCGGTCTCTACCGCTCCATGCTCCACGAGGGCGAGGAGATCAAGGACCTCGTCGCCCAAGAACAGCTGACGATGCCCGTCCTCGCGGTCGGCGCGGGCACCGGACAGTTCACCCACCGCACGATGGTTCAGGTCGCGCAGAACGTCACCGAAGCCCAGCTCGACGGCATCGGTCACCTCGCCGCGATCGAAGCCCCCGAAACGCTCGCCCAGACACTGCTCGACTTCTACCGAACACTCGACGGCTAACAGCTACAGCCCCAACCGGACCCAACGGCCCAGCTCGAGGGTACCTACCCGAGCTGGGCCGCGTTGCCACCAGCAGCCCCATGCAGCGATCCAGAAACCAGCGAGCGCCAGATCAACGCAAGCTGGCTCACGTCGCTATTTCAAGCCAGCCGAGTGGCCGGCTTCGTCCTGCTGCCATCGGCGACGGCGATGATGTTCCCGCTCCGCTGAAGCAGCCACCAGACGGTCGGCCCTCAGCGGCAACGGAGGCACCGTCAGCACGTCGAGGCCCGGGGCGGGCTCGCCGAAGTAGGCCCAAGCGCGCAGTGAGCGTGCGCTCGGGCATACTCTCAACCGAGTTCGGTGACGGTGGTGCGCAGTCCGTCTATGGCTTTGCGTGTGAGTTCACCCAGCTCCTGGTGGTTGTCTGGCGTGAGCCATGTGGTGTAGGCCTCCTTGAATGCGAGGACGCCTAGCTCCGCTGCGAGGCTGGCCGCCGAGTCTGGGACGCCACGCGCGCGTAGCGCGCCTGCCATGGCCGCGGCTAACCCGACCTGTTTGAGCGCGGAGCGTTCTTGGAGTTCGGTGCTGGTCGCGATGACGGCCTGAAGGCGTGGCGCGAGCTCGCGATTGAACGGCCCCATCGCCTCAGCCGCGCGCTCTAACCCTGAGGCGACCGCAGTTAGGGGCGTGGCAGCTGCTGGGGCTGAGGAGATGCCCTCAGCGCCCGGCGGCCGAGATCCCCCATCGCCCGGCGGCTGAGATCCGAGACCCTTCCCCAGGCTGATTCCGCCCGGATGCCATACCTGACCGACCGCGTGCAGCCCGGCTACCTGTCTGGTTCTGGCCTGGCTAGGGCAGGAGCTCGATGTACCCGTCCGTTCCATGAACGCGGATCCCCTGCCCATCCCGGATCAGCTGGGTAGCGTGCTCCACCCCCACGACGGCCGGCAAGCCGTACTCCCGTGCGATCACCGCGCCGTGGGTCATCAGGCCCCCCACCTCCGTCACCAGGCCCTTGATCGCGACGAACAGGGGCGTCCAGCTGGGGTCGGTGTAGGCGGTGACCAGGATGTCGCCCGCTTCGAGATCGGCCTGCGCTATGTCCATGATGACGCGGGCTCGCCCCTGGATGGTCCCGGCGGAAACCGGTAAGCCGGCCGGCACGCCGGCCGGCAGATCGTCGCGTCGGTACGTCCCTGGGAGGGCTTCGCCGTCCGAAGTGAGCACCCGGGGCGGCGTGAGCGGTTGGTACGACCTGAACGCGTCTTCCCGCTGGCGGATGAGCTGCTCATCCACTTGATTAGTGCGCACGACGTCGTGGAGCTCCTGAAACGTGAGGTAGAAGATGTGTTCCGTCTCACGAAGTACGTGAGCCTGCACGAGCCGCTCGGCTTCTTCCAACAACGCTTGCTTGTATGCGAAGTATCGGCTGACCATGCCGTACTTCGGATACTCCCGGTACCCGATGAAGGTCCGGACTCGGTCGATCATCCGCTTGGCCTCTGCGGCCTTCCGTTCCCCGTCTGGCAAGGCTCGCAGGCGCTCCAGCAGCTCCTGTTCCTTCTTCGAGGCCTCCTGCCTCCCTTGCTCGAAGCGCGACTCGCCGGCGCCCGGCTCGACGTTCTTGATGTTGCCGAGGATTATGGGCACGAGCGTGGTGGGGCGTTCGCTCCAACGCGGCCTCGTGATGTCGATCTCGCCGACGCAGCGCATGCCGTACGTGTCGAGGTAGGCCTGGATGGCGTTTTGGGCTTGCCTCCCGCCGGGGAGCGTGGGCATCGCGTTCAGGAAGCTCTCGTCTTCGACGTTCTGCAGGAAAGCCACCACGTTCGGATGCGGGCGGATCACGTCCGCGACGTCTAGGAGCGCGAGCCCCATCTCAGACGTGACGTTGTGGGCGACGGACTGAGTGAGTGTGTCGGCCGCGTTCTTCTCTCCGAGCCACGCCTGCATGTGCTCGTTGAGCCACCAGGTGGCGTCCATCGCCGCCCCGATCACCCGGAGGCTTTGTGGATCGAACAGGATGCGCTTCAGCTCCTGGATGTCCGCCAGGATGAAGTCGAGCAGCGCCGATCCGGACTTGGTCCGGATGTCGCCCTTCAAGGTGGCGATTGAGGTCTGGCTGCGTTGGATCAGCTCGGTGACGATGGCCGGATCGGTGTCGATCGGGGCTTGCGCGCCGCCAGCCGACGTTCCGCCCGGGCCCTCGTCCGGAAGAGTCGGGATGAAGTCGCCGCGTTCGAGGATGGTCTGCAGCGCGTCTCCGATCAGCGGATCGGATCTCCCCAGGGCCTGCAGGAGCCCTGCGCGAGTCGTTGGCGAACCCAGCGCCTGGGTGACGTCGACGAACAGTCTCCCGCCGGCCTCGGACATGGGCCGCGGGGTCGTCAGCTGCCACAGGGAGAGCCCCAGCGGCTTCATGGCGTCGGTCATCATCTGCTGATGACCGACGGAGACGTAGACGTGGTTCTCTTGATCGCTGACCGCGGGGATGGGGAACAGCGTGGTGATCGGCCGGCTCTGGACGATCTGGAACCCATCGTCGACTAGGCACCATTCGATGTCCTGGGGTTGGTCGAAGTGCGCTTCGATCCGCCGGCCCAGCTGCGCAAGCCGCACGACCTGCTCATCGGTCAGCGCTGGCTGCTCCTGACGCTCTGGCTCGATCGCCAGTTCCTGCGTACCACCTGCTGGCGAGGCCTGGATGGCGCGCCGCTTGGTGGCGACTGCTTTGGCGACGACTTCACCGTCCCGCACCTTGTAGACGTCCGCGCTCACCAGCCCGGCGACCAGGGCCTCGCCGAGACCGAAGCTGGCCTCTACGCAAGCGACCTTCCGGCTTGACGTGACGGGATCGGCCGTGAAGAGAACGCCGGCCGCCTGCGGGAAGACCATCTGCTGCACGACCACAGCCATGTGGACCTTCCGGTGGTTGAAGCCGTTCCGCAGGCGGTAGGTCACGGCTCGCTCGGTGAACAGCGAGGCCCAGCACCGACTGACGTGCTGGAGGATCGCCGCCAATCCCCCGACGTTCAGGTAGGTGTCCTGCTGGCCCGCGAAGGAGACCATCGGCAAGTCCTCGGCCGTCGCGCTGGATCGGATGGCGCAGGCCGCTTGCTCGCCGAGCCGGGCGAGGAAGCGCGTAATCGCCGACGCGAGATCCCCAGGGATGGCGATCCCCTCGAGGGCCCGGCGGGTCTTCGCGCTGAGCGTGCGGATCGCCTCTCGGTCATCGGGGTCCAGGCGCGACAGCCGATCGAGTTGATCGTCGATCGAAGGCACTGTTGTCAGGATCCGCCGGAAGGCGTCCGTCGTCACGCAAAAGCCAGCCGGCACGCGGATGCCTTCGATCCGCGAAAGCTCCCCCAGGAGCGCGCCCTTGCCGCCAACGAGCGGAACCTGGGTCTGATCGATCTCCTGAAAATCCAACACGTAGCAGCCCATCCGCTCACCTCCCTCGGAGTCGACCCGGTCAACTCCATCCTGTTCATTGGTCCAACCTGCGGCGGGCGATTATGCAGCACGATTCGCGGCCTCATGAGAAGCTCTTCTGCGGTATAAATTGAAGGTGGCGAGGAACGGGTAACCTCATCCCGCGACTGGGCGCAGGCAGTGCTAAGCGCGGCACTGAAGGCATTGCCTGCCTACTGGCGCGCCCAACTGGCCAAGTACGCCACTGAGTGGGAGCGCTTCGGGATGACGGCCGAGTCGTTCGCGCAGCGCTTCAGCGTCCCTGTGCGGATTCGCATCAGCGCCGTCCATGGATTCTGAGCGCTCCGCACCGGACCGACGGCGCCGGAGTGCTGGAACGCCCCGGAAGGAGCGCTCCGTGGGTGGACTACTCGGCGGCGTTCCCGGTGCTCGGTGATCCGGCTGGGGTTCCGACTACGGCAAGCTTGCCTCGGCCAGGGCCGAGACTCCGGTCTTGTCGATCGCGAGCCGAGCGTTCCCGTCGTCGGCCCGCTTTGGTCTTACGGGCAGGTCGCGCTCCATCGACGAGATGGAGCGCGCCCCATGTTCCACCCGCCTCCTGACGGCGGGGCGCCTCCCGCAGAGTCAGGCGGGGCTCGCTGAGCGAGGACACCCTGCGTCTACGGTCGAGCCCGGAAACTATCTCGGGGCCTGCTGTAACGATCTGGGCTGAAATCGACAGTAGGGGTCATGAAGAGGTATCACCAAAACGATCGCAACGCTGTTGAGGCCCGGTTCGCCGAGATTTTCGCGCACCTGGACTTCATATCCACGTACGCGCGTTGTCGGGGCGCACGCGATCCGGACGGCATCGCGGCTGAGGCGATGGCAATTGCTTGGCGTCGGCTCGCGGAGGTCCCAACCGCCGATGCCCGGCCGTGGCTAATCGTCACCGCTCGTAACTTGCTCCTTGCTGAGCGTCGGAGCGAACCGGAGACCGGGAGACAGCCGCTTGGCGACATCGACCTTGAAGCGCCAGCTGAGCAACTGCCGTCCGAATTGGATCTCGACCCCGACCTCGCGCGTGGTCTACGAGTGCTTCCTGAAAAGGATCGCGAAGCGCTGCTCCTCATCGCCTGGGACGACCTGACCCCGGCCCTGGCAGCGGCAAGCCTTGGGATCTCCCCGACGGCATTCCGAGTGCGGCTCCACCGCGCTCGGCGCCGGCTCAGCGATCTCCTGACCAAGCAGGCCCCGGTAAATCCCGTCTCAGCACATCAACCGAATTGGAGGCAGACATGAAGGATGACAGTTTGATGCGCCGTCTCCGCGCGGCCAGACCAGTGGCCGCGGAGCCTGGCAATCACGCCCCACTGTTCGCGCGGATCGTCGCCGAGCCGGGAGACCCCCGGTTGGTCGAAGCTCCTCACGAGCGCTCGCCCCGGCTCCTTGGTCAAAAGGTGCGGCCGTGGACACGTGCACGTCCGCGCGTTCTCGCGGGCAGCACGCTCGGGCTGGCGGGCGTCGGCGCGGCGCTCGCGCTCGCCCTGAGCGGGTCGGCGGCCCCGCCGGCGTTCGCCATCACGAAGGAAGGCGATGGCTCGGTGTTGGTGCAGTTGAACTACCAGCAGAACGAGAATCTTCCCCAAGTGAACCGCAAGCTCACCGAAATGGGGACCCACGAGCAGATCACCATCTACATGGCGACCGGGGCGGCAGCCGTCAGTGGTCCGGTCACCTGTACGCCGGGGCCGGGTGCGAGCCTGCCGAGGCCGCCGGTGAAGGTTCTCGTTGGCACGGACGGAACGGAGGTCATCGCCCCGGGCCAGTCAGCTGGCAACACAGGCGAGGGCAGCTTCCACCTGGCCCGCTGCACCGTTGCGCCTGACAGCGACACGGGCCCCGGCACGGGCAACACCGGCAACACGGGCGCCGGTTGATCTGGTGACGGCCGCCGGCGCCCGCCCAGCGCGGGCGTCGGTGATGGCGTGGTTGGCGGTCCGGTCCACGGGTGATAGCGGGGGCCGGACCGCTGCGTGGTGGCCGTGGTCGATCGTCGCCGCGGCGGTCGGCTGGAATCTCGCGAGCCTCCGGGCGCTCACGGTCGGGGTCGCGTATCTGAACGACAGCTCGCTGCACGAGCAGATGGTTCGGTTCGCCACGGCGCAGCTGCGCGCCGGGCGGCTGCCGCTCACGAGCTGGTTCTCGTTTCTCGGTGAGGGGTCGCCGCAGTTCCTTCACTACCAGAGCCTGCCGGCGATCCTTACCGGCGCGGTGGGTCTGCTGATCGGCCCTGACGTGGCGTTTCGCTGGTCGCTGTACCTGCTGTTGTCGATGTGGCCGATCAGCGTCTACCTGTCGGCCCGCGCGTTCGGGGCGGGCAGGCCGGCGGCGGCCGCTTCGGCCGCGATGGCCCCGTTCCTGGTGAGCGCCACCGGGGTCGGCTACGAGCAGCACGCCTACGTGTGGACGGGGTTCGGCGTCTGGTCGCAGCTGTGGGCGCAATGGACGCTGCCGCTCGCGTGGGGCCACAGCTGGCGAGCGATCCGCGACGGGCGCGGCTACCTCACAGCGGTCCTGCTCACGGCGCTCACCGTCGCGCTGCACTTCGAGACCGGCTACCTGGCGCTCTCGGTGCTGCTCGTCTGGCCGCTCGTCGCCGGCAGGCCGCTCGTCGCGCGGTTGCGGCGAGCCGCGGTCCTGCTTGGCGGTTCGCTGCTCGCGGCGGCGTGGGTGATCGTCCCGCTCCTGGAGCAGCGGCGGTGGGCGGCGGTCAACGAGCCGCTGCAGGGCACCGGACTGGTCAACGGCTACGGCGCGCGTCGCGTGCTTGACTGGCTGGTCTCCGGGCAGCTGCTCGACCACGGCCGGCTGCCCGTCGTGACCGTGTTCGCGGCGCTCGGGTTCGGACTTGCGTGGCTTGCGTGGTCCTCAGACGCCGACGCCCGCGCCGTGCTGGTCGCGCTCGCAGTGTGCCTGCTGTTCGCGTTTGGTCGCACGACGTTCGGGTCGCTCGTCGATCTGATCCCGGGCAGCGCCGACCTCTTCTTTCGCCGTTTCATCATGGGCGTGCAGCTCGCCGCGCTGCTGCTCGCCGGTCGGGGGGCGGCATGGCTGGCGGCCGGCTGCGTGCGGCTGCTCAAAGCCCGAGTCCCGCTTTGGCCGCCCGTCCTGTCCCCGGCGGCTGGGCTCGTTGCGGCGGTCGCCGTGCTCGCGCCCGCGTGGCTTGCGCTCGGCGCCTACGACCGCCATGACGGCGCCGCGATCGCGGCCCAGCGCCGCGCGGACGACACCAAGGGCGCCGACGTTGATCGCCTCGTCGCGGTGATCAAGCGCGACGGCGGCGGGCGGACATACGCCGGGATGCCCTCAAACTGGGGCCAGGACTTCACCGTTGGGGCGGTCCCCGTGTTCAAGTACCTAGAGAGCCGCGACGTCGACGAGGTCGGATACGCGCTGCGGACGGCGTCGCTGATGACCGACCCGGAGTACTACTTCGACGACCGCGACCCCTCCGACTACCGGCTGTTCGGGATCCACTACCTCATCATCCCCATCGGCTCCAGACCTCCCGTCCCCGCTGCGCTCAAGCTCCGGGCCGGCCCCTACTCGCTCTGGACACGTACAGGCGCCGGCGCAGTCCTGCAGGCCGGCACGATCGTCGCTCACCTGACCGCGAACCGAACCGACATCGGCACACGGACGCTCCCCGTGCTGCACTCCGACCTGGCCCAGCACGAGCGAAACGAACAGGTGCGGTTCGACCAGTCCGGCTCCGGCGTCCCGGCTCGATCCTCGCGATCATCGACCGTGCCGCCGCCCCGGCGCTCAGCGGGCACCGTGGTCGCGCAAGCCGACCATCTCACCACGGGCCGGGCCGCCGCGACCGTCGTGATGCACCGGCGCGGCGTCGTCGTCCTGAGCGCCTCGTTTGACCCCGGCTGGACCGCGACCGTCGACGGACGCTCACAGCCCACGGAGATGGTCGCACCCGCTCTGGTCGCGACGACCGTGCAAGCCGGAACCCATCGCGTCGTATTCCACTACGCCGGCTTTCGTGGGTATCCGCTGCTGTTCGCAATCAGCGCGGGGGCGCTGCTCGCGCTGCTCTGCGCGAAGGTGTCGCGCCCTCACACACCAGCGCCGCGCACGCCCCGCCGGCTCTCACGAACAGCTGCTGGACCGCCTAAGTACCAGGCAAAGCCCGCGCGAGAGAAACACGGACGCAGGTAGAACAGCTCCCAGGTGGGCTTGTTGGCGTCAGCTGGTTGGGAGGGTCTGGAGCGCGGCAAGGATGTCGCTGACTTCGGTGCGGCCGGTGTAATCGGCGTGGATGTCCACGAAGCGGACGATGTGGTCGCGATCGACGATCAGGACGGTCGGCATCGGCAGCCGGGTGCCGCGGTCTTCGCGGCTTGCGCGGATGTCCACGCCGAGCGTCCGTTGCGCTATGAGTCCTTCCTGGGAAGGGTCGAATGTGATCCTGAGCGCGTCGGCGACGTGCGCCCCGGTGTCGCTGAGCACGGTGTAGGTCAGCTCGTCCTTTTCCTGGGTGCCGAGCGACGCGTCGGGGGTCTCTGGCGAGATCGCGATGAGGCGAGCCGAGTATGCGCTGAGCTGGGGTAGTAGGTCTCGCTCGTAGGTGCGCAGGGTGAGGTTGCAGTACGGGCACCAGCCGCCGCGGTAGAAGACGATCACGGCAGGTCCGTCGACGGTGAGCTCGTCCAGTGTCCGGAGCTGGCCGGTCGCGTCGGGCAGCGTGAACGCGGCGAGCTGGTCGCCGACCGCTACCGCCCCGGGCGGAATTCCGCCGGCGGCGAGCGCCGCTTGGTCAGTGGCGAACACCGCGAGCACCTCGGCGGCCAGCCCGCTGGCCGCGGCCGCCTTCACGTCTTTGGCCTGCTCGGCGATCGTTGTCATCGCTTCTTTTCCTTCCGTCGCTGCTCTATTGGACTGAACGGTCCACTGCCGTCGCAGAGACTAACACACACTGGACCGGCCAGTCCAGTCCGCTAAGATCGCCCCGATGACGAGCGCTCAGCCCGCGACTGCGAAAGGACGCGAGACGCGCGAGCGGATCATCCGCGCCGCCGCCTCGCTCGTCGCCGAGCGCGGGGTCCTCGGCACCTCCCTCGATGACGTACGCGCCCGCGCGCACGCATCTAAGAGCCAGCTATACCACTACTTCGCCGACCGTGACGACCTCATGCGCGCAGTCGCCAGGGCCGCCAGCGACGACGTAGTTGGCGGCCAAGCCGGACTGTTCGAGCGGCTCGACACGATCGACGGCCTGCGCGCTTGGGCCCAGGCGCTCGTGACCCTCCAGCACACCCGCAACGCCAAGGGCGGCTGCCCGATCGGTTCGCTCGCCGGCCAACTCGCCGAGCAGGACGAAGGCGCCCGACTCGAACTCGCCGACGGCCTCGACCGCTGGGAGACCGCGATCCGCCAGGGCCTCGAGCGAATGGCAGCCCGCGGAGAGCTACACCCCGGCGCGGACCCAAGCGCCCTCGCTCAAAACACGCTCGCAGCCGTCCAAGGCGGCTTGCTCCTCACCCAAGTCCGACGCGACCCCAATCAGCTCCGCTCGGCCCTCAACGGCGCGATGAAAGCGATCCTCGCGGCACGCGCCGTGTCTTGATCGCTCTCGCGAATCTTCTCAGAAGCAGGCGTGTCCGCGTGGCTCCGCTGCCGTCAAGTAAAGCGTTCTTGACGACGCGCGGTGTGCTCGCCTTGTCCCTACGCGACAGACGAAGATCACTCGCGTTTGAGATGGTCACGAGTTCGTGAGCCGAGCGTTCAAGTTGCCTTGAATTCGTCTGAGAACATCAGCGCGTCAGGATCGAGATCGGGTCGTGTGGGAGCGTTTGCGGTCCCACGGGTGCGAGGAGGAGGACGCGTTTCCCTTCGTGCAGGATCGTGTCGTTGCTGGATGTCACGCGCGTGTCGGGTTCGGTGACGGCGACCACCAGGCAGCCGGGGGGCCAGGAGATCTCGTCGACCCGCCGCCCGAGCGCGGGGGAGTTGGCGCCGACGGTGATTTCGACGATCTGATAACCGGTGAGTGGGGTGCTGGATCGGTGGGCGACCCGCGAGGGATCATCGGCACCGAAGTCCGCAGCGAGGGCGCCCCGCTCGATCGACTGCTCGGAGGACTGCACGGCCTGGGTCAGCACGTCGAGGATGTTGTTCCGGGTGATCCATCCTTGTAGGTGCTCGCGGTCATCAGCGAGCACCGGTAGGCCTGACGGGCCGTAGAGGGCGAGTTGCCGGAGCGCCTGCTCAAGGGTTTCGTCGCTGAATAGCTCCTGGGGTTGGCGAGTGTCGGTCACCGTTCCGGCGAGGCTCTCCCATTGCTCGTCGGTAACGCCGGCGTGGTCGGAGTCCGCGTCCTGGGCCCCGTTCAATCGGGCGGCGGCGGCAGATCGCGAGACGGGTGCCATGGCGTCGGCGACGGTCAGGGTCTGCAGCACGTTGGTCGTCTTGGGACGCTCGATATCGATTCCGCGACGCAGCAGCTTGGTGGTGTACACGCTGCCGTAGGAGATGTACTTGGAGACCGCGGCAGCGATTCCGCAGGTGAGCATGATCGGGAGGGTGATCCCGAAGTTGGAGGTCATCTCTGCCACGCTGGCGATGGCGGTCAGCGGTGCCTGAGCAGCGGCCGCGAACACCCCGCCCATGGCCACGACGGCGTACAGGGCCGGCGGGCCGACCGCGGACCCGAACAGGCCGTGGACGAGGGTGCCAAACGCCATGCCGGCCATCGCGCCGATGAACAGCGACGGGGCGAACACGCCTCCGGAGCCGCCGATCGACAGGGTCAGGCTGGTCGCCAGCACCTTGCTGAGGAGAAATAGGATGATCAGCCCGACTACAACGTGACCGCCGATCACGTTGTTCATTACGGGATAGCCGACGCCGTACATCTGCGGGACCGCCAGCAGCAGGACCCCGAGCGCTATGCCACCGACCGCCGGACGCGCCCACTCAGGCCGGCCCTTCCAGAGCTCGTCAACGAAGTCCTCCAGCCAGTACAGGAACGTTTTGAAACCGATCCCGATCAGTCCCGCGGCGACCGCGAGCATCGCGACGAGCAGGTAGGTGGTGTCGTTGGTCACCGACAGGCCGTGCGGGATCTCGGCAAAGAACGGCGCGGAGCCAAAGATCGCTCGGCTGATGAGATCACCGGTGACCGCCGCGAGGCTTGTGGCCACCAGCGCATCGAGCGAGAATTCGCGCAGAACGATCTCAAACCCGAAGAACAGTCCGGTCAGCGGAGCGTTGAAGGTGGCCGCGATCCCTCCCGCCGCTCCGCACGCGACGATGATCCGCAGCCGGCTCTCAGACATGCGCACCAGCTGACCCAGGGTCGAGGCCAGCGCGGAGCCGATCTGCACGATTGGGCCCTCCCGTCCGACCGATCCACCCACGCCGATCGTGATCGCGGAGGCCAGCGCCTTGACGACCGTCACCTGCGGCCGGATCCGTCCCCCGTTCTCCGCGACGGCGAGCATCACCTCCGGGACGCCATGGCCCCTAGCCTCCCGGGCAAAGCGATAGATCAGCGGACCGTAGAGCAGACCACCGAGAACCGGGACGATGAGCACGAACCAGATCCCCAAGCTCGGCAGATGCGCGCTCGCAGCGTGACCCTGCTGACCGAACTGGTCATGGCCGGTGACCAGCCAGGTGGCACCGAACACCATCTCGCGAAACAGAACGGCGCCGAGACCAGCTCCCGCGCCGACCACCAACGCCATCACCGCCAAACCCAACCGGTTGCCGCCCAGCCACGCCGACGCCGTCCGCACCAGCGAACGGGACGACCGGCTTGACTGCGTGCTGACCACCGGCTCAGCGGCCATCAGTCGAGGTCCCAACCCAGCGACCAGTCCTGCTCAGGCACCTCGCCCGCCGCATCGGCAAACGCCCGCAACGCCCGCACGACAGGATCCCGGTCAGCCGCCGCCATCCGTCCCACGATCGTCGCGATCTCCCCCCGCCGACGCCGGCTCACCTCGGCGACCAACTCCGCACCCGCGCCGGTCAAAGACACCCGCACCGTCCGACGATCCTCCCGCGCGCGGCGACGAGCAACCAGCCGCTTACGTACGAGACGGTCACACATCCGGGTCGCCGTCGAGCGATCGACCTCAAGGGCAGTGGCCAGATCGGCGAGGCGCTGCGGTCCACGGGACGCCAACTCGATCAGGAACCGGTACTGCGCCAACGTCACGTCCTCGGCGAGGTTCGCCAGCGAACGAGCCGCCACCGCTACCAGCGCCCGACTGGACCCCAACACCGCGTCGACTAGCTCGTCCCGAGCCGGCTCGTCGGCACCGCGTGTCGCCACAGACGACCCAGATCTTGCTTGCATATAGCGATCATTGCACAGTGCAAGCAATCATGGCCAACAGCGCGGCACTGGTCACGCACGCTTCGCTCGACAGCGTGGCCCCGAGAGCGGCCATATCGGCACGGTCAGAGCGATGGTCCTTCTGATCAGCTCGCGTAGCTCGTCGTTGCGCTAGCTCCGTCTTCGTCGCCTCCGGCGACGATCCCGGGCGAGATGCTCCGGACCTTTGAGACGAGCGCGAGCAGGTGGGTTCGACTCGCTGGAGCGAGTAGAACCGCTGCGAGCGCGGTCAGCTTGCGATGAGAACGGCCACGACGAACGCGAGGTAGCCGCTGATGATCAGCGCGCCGTGGGATCGACGCAGTCCGCGGCCGGCATATGCGCACGCCAACGTCATCGCGGTCAGACCGAGATACCAGCCGGCAACGAGGGTCCCCTGCCCGCAGGGAGCGCCGAGCCCGACGAGAATGCGTTTGGAGGTGTTCCCGCGGATCGTGACTGGTTGGAGGTCCAGCGAAGATAGGGACCCCAGGAGCGCATCCTCCGTCGCTTCATCTATGAAGTCCTCGGTGTAAGTGAATCCTGTGGTTTCCAGGATGATTCCGCGCATGGGCGCTCCCGGGTAGTGGGTGGATCACCTTGGCTGGCGGCGAGCGCTACGCCGGAGAGCGCCACGACCAGGGCGTCGACATCGTCTGATGCCTCGGATGCCGCGTCGCGGCGATCGACATCTGCACGAGGAGCTGCATCCCGCTGCGCTCCGCCAGCACCCCGAGCAGCGCGCCTAGCGTTCCGAACAGCCCGGCCGGCAGCTGGTGGACTGCGATGCCGATGCCCAGCGGCATAGGTAGAGCAAGGCCGGAGCGGACCACGTCGTGCCATGGCAGTGACCTGTACGCCGGGTGCAGCGTTCGGTGCAGCCAGTCGGGGACCAGACGTCGCGGGGGGCTGCTAGGCCGCCCGGTTGGACCGACATCGGGGCGCGGGCCCCTGGGTATGCGGTTGGCTGGTCGGATGGCTGGTCCCGCCGCCAAGCGCGGCGGGACCAGCGGGTGCATGGGGTCAGCCGGCGATCGCCGGGGCGGGCGCGCCGATGAACTGCAGGGACCTCGTCGTGGCGGTCGACACCGATTCCGAGGAACCCGTACGCGTCGGCGAGCTTCGCGAAGTCAGGGTTCGTCAGTTCCGTCTCGTACGGCTCGAAACCTTCGGCGAGCATCTCCCAGTGGACCATGTCGAGCAGACCGTTGTCGAACACGATCACCGTGACCGGCAACTCGTACGTCGCGATCGTGCTCAGGTCTCCGAGCAGCATCGTCAGCCCACCGTCGCCGCACATCGCGACGACCTGGCGGCCGGGGTAGGCAAGCTGCGCACCGATCGCCTGGGGCATCGCGTTGGCCATCGACCCGTGGTTGAAGGACCCGATCAACCGCCGGCCGGGGGACATGTTCAGATAGCGGGCCGCCCAGACCGCGGACATCCCCGTGTCGGCGATGAAGATCGTGTCCTCGCAGGCGAGGCGGTCGAGGATCGCCGCGACGAACTCGGGATGCACGGGTGACTGACCGCCCGTGTGGCGGACGTAGACGTCCAGCTTGCGCCGAGCCTGCTCGTGAAGCTTCCGCGCGGCGCGCAGGTGCAAGTCCTCGCTTTTCTGCGCGACTCGCTCGAGCAGTCCGCAGAGCGTCAGCGCAGCATCGCCAGCGATGCCGTAATCGAGCCGGGCGCGGCGTCCGAGGTGCTCCGGGCGCGAATCGATCTGAACGATCATCTTTCCCTCGGGGATGTACTCGCGGTAGGGAAAGTCGGTCCCGACGAGCAGCAGCAGATCGGCATCCTTCAATGCCTTGGTGCAGCCCCCGAACCCGATCAACCCCGTCAGGCCGACCGCGTACGGGTTGTCGCGCTCGATCCATTCCTTCCCCCGTAGCGTGTAGCCGATCGGGGCCTTGATCCGGTCCGCCAGCTCGAGCACCTCGGCATGGGCGTTGCGAACCCCGGCGCCGCAATAGATCGTGACCTTCTCGTGGCGATCGATCAGCTCGGCAACGGCGTCGAGATCGTGATCCGACGGCATGTATGTCGGCGGCTTGAGCTTGAAGTTGTGCGGCAGCAGCGAACTCAAGCCCGTGTCCTGCTCCGCGTGTCACCCGATAGCTCCACCACGGCCACGCCCTGACGGCCGATCGCGTGCTGGAACGCCATCTCGAACACCCGTGGTGCCTGCTGACGCGTCGAGCAGCTCTCGTTGTACACGCTGCAGCCGTCAAACACTGAATGGGGGTCGGTCTCCTGGAAGAAGAGCCGCCGATCTCCGCGCTCGCGATCACTGACGCGAGCGCGAACACCGGAGCACCGGAGCGGTGCGCGTCATACAGCCCGTTGAGCAGGTGTAGGTGGCCGGGACCCGATGAGCCGGCGCACATCCCGGCTCGGCCGGTGAGCTGAGCCTCGGCGCCGGCTGCGAAAGCGGCAACCTCTTCGTGGCGGACATGAATCCAACGCATCTTTCCGTTACGCCGGATCGCGTCGCCGATCGGGTTGAGGCTGTCCCCGATCATTCCGTACACGCGCTGCACTCCAGCCCGGACCGCCGTCTCGACCAACGTGTCTGCAACGTTCATTGTCATCGTGAACCTCTCCTTTGGGTGGTGGGTTGTTGATCGATCGGCCCGCCGGTTACTGGCAGCCGATACAAGAGGGCGCCGCCGGGCAGGTCGGGCGTGAGCTCGCTCATTGCGCCCGCCCCAGACTGGGCGCGGTCCAGCCGGGCTCGAGCTCGAGCACAGCCGGCGTGGCCAGTGGAGGGGTGGTGCGGAGGCGGAGTGAGAGCAGCAGAGCAGCGGCCAGTAGTGCCCCTACGAAGATCGTGACGGTGCTCCACCCGCCGTGGGTCCAGGCGGCTCCGCTGGCCGGGGCCGGCGATCGAGGAGCCGATGTAGTAGGCGAGCAGATAGAGAGCGGATGCCTGCGCTGGTGATTTGTGGGCGCACCGCCCGATCCAGCTCGAGGCAACGGAGTGGCCGGCGAAGAATCCGGCGGTGAGGATCGCGATGCCGGCGATGATCAGCGGCAGCGAGGACACATTCGTGAGCGCGAGCCCGCCGGCGGCCAACGCGATCGCGGCTGGAAGCACGGCGCGGCGTCCGATCCTGTCCGCCAACAGACCCGCATAGCGGGAGCTGAGAGACCCGATTGCATACACCAAGAAGACTGCCGCCAGAGCGACTTGGCTGAGATGATACGGAGCTGCCACCAGTCGGAAGCTGAGCGCGTTGTAGACAGCGACGAACGCGCCCATCAGCAGCGCTCCTTCGAGCTGTCGGACCGTGAGCGCGAGCTCTACGAGCAGCTCGCCGAAAGCGTGGGCCTTGACCCGCGGGAGGCATGACCATGAACGCAGACAGGCACACCCGGTCGGCTGATCGCGACCTCGCCGCGGAGGACGCGGTCGAGCTGACCGTTGTCGCCAGGCAGGCGAGGGTCAAGATCGTGCACGTGCGGCGCTACCTGGCATTCGGTCTGTTCGAGCCACAGCCGGCCGCGGCGGCGGAAACCCCTCGCTTCCACCCGAGCAGCGCCGCGCGGGTGGCGCGAGCGGAGCGGCTACGCCGCGACCTCGGGCTCAACCACGCCGGCGCCGTGCTCGTATGCGAGCTGCTCGACCGGATCAGCGAGCTCGAGGCTCGCCGCTAGCCCAGAGCCGGGGTTGCGGCGACTGCCGGGCACCGTCCTCTCGCCCTGCCGCTTGGCTCGCGGCCTTTGGGTTCCGGTCAATCCGCGTGCCCGCTCGTGCCTACGCAAGCCCCCGAGGCGTCGTCCGATCACACGGCCGCACTGTGAGCCCTCGATTCGGCGACCTGGAGAGTTCCCGGTTCGCTGGCGTTTGAGGCGGATGCGATCGTGCGCCGCGGCGCCCAGCGGCCCGACGCCCACGATCGAATCGTCGCCGAAGAAGCGATCGCTCGGCGCAAAGCAGCTGGGCGGATGGAAGCGATATACGCTCTCGTGAAGCGGGCGCTGGCGCGCTTAAAGCCCGGTTGAGCGGGCGGACCGTTCGATGCGTGGAGGAGAGTGAATGAGCGAGAGGATCCAGTTGATCTGGCTGCGGTACTTGATCTGGGTCGCGTGCGCTGTGGCGGCACTCGTCTCGGCGACTGCGGTGAGCGCGGGCGCCCGGGCGCGCACCTCATCGGCGGCGACGGCGAGATGCCGCGCCGGGAACGCAGAGGTGTGGCTTGGCGACGGTATCGGTGGAGGCGTACTCGGCGGCGTGTACTACCCGCTTGAGTTCAGCAATGTCGGTCAGCGCGCCTGCGCCCTGGCCGGCTACCCGGGTGTCTCTGTGTTCCGCGGTGCCGGGCAGGTGGGTCCGGCAGCGATCCGCATCACCGGGCCACACCAATCGGTGATCCTCAGGCCGGGCGCCACCGCGCACGCGATTCTCAGGATCACGGATTGGGGCGCCCTGTGCTCGCACGAGGTCGTCGCTGATGGGCTGAAAGTGTTTGCTCCGGGGCAGACGCGTGCCGAACCGATCTCCTTCTCGTTCGGAGCCTGTGTCCGTCGAGGTGTGCTCAGCGTCGGGCCTGTGCGCTCCGGCGTGGGCATTCCCGGCTATACGATCAGGTGAGGACGGTGAGCATGCCTCGTAGAGTCGGAGTGCTCGCTGTGATCCTGGCGGCGACTTTCTTCACGTTGGTCTCGGTCGGTTTCGGCACAGCGACTGTTCGGCATTGCACCGCGTCTGACTTCAAGCTCCGGCAAGGTCCGGAGCAGTCTGCCTTGGCTCACTATCGGCAGACCGTTCGTCTGCGGAACGTGTCGAAGACGACGTGCGCGATGTCGGGGTGGTTCATGGTGAAGCTGCTGAATGCGCACGGAAAGGTTCTGCGCTCTCGCGAGCAGCGGATTACGAGTGACATGTTTGGCACCTCGGCGAAGTCGCTCGTCACCGTCAAGCCGGGGCGGCCGCGCCTCCTTCGCGATCGATACCACCGCACCGGCGACGTCCTGTGCGTACTCACAGGCGATTGCCGTCACGCCTCCCAGCGCCCGCGGCACGGCGAGACTGAAGCTTCAAGTGCAGGCGTGCTCAAAGTTCTCGGTTCTGCCGGTTCAGCCCGACGATAAGGCGATCGCCTCGTGATGTGAGATAGCCGAACCGAGGGCAGGCGTCAGGCGGCGAGAGTTTGCGTTCGGCGAACGACCGTGTCAGACCGCCACGAGCACGGCGATGCGCGCACTGAGAGGTACCAGAAGCGCCTCGTGTTCGGCCATCGCCGCACTGTCCCCTCATCCTACGGTCGCAAGAGGGCGCGCGTGATCGCTGTTGAGGGCTGAGGATGACCGTTCGCCGCAGCAAGCCTTAGCGCGGTTTGCGGGGCCGATCGCCGCCCGCGACCGCCGGCGGCGACTGCCTACCCGACCGAAAGGTACCCGGGGGGAAAAATTCGCACAAGTGCCCTCGACTCAGCTATAGGTTCGCAAGGGGCTCACCGCGCCTCAACCTGTCGAGCCAGGCGCCGCCATGGGCCGATTTTGCAATCCATCAGGGGGTCACGATGTCTGCAATTTCACAGCTCGATTCCAACTTTGCCTTCCTCGGGGCGGCTGAGCCCGCTGCAGCGACACCGCAAACCGGGGATCCACTCGGCCCGCTCGCGGACCTTCCGGGCCCTGGCGACACCCCCGGCACCTGGGTCGGCCATGGCTTCAATGCGATCTGGCGTCCGCACCGTCTGACATCAGGGCAGGATCGCTTCCTCGAGCTGAACCTCACCGATGACAAGCTCGTGTTCACAAGGATCAATGGGGACATCCCGAACCGCGGGCTGGACATGCCCGACATGAATATGCACGGTGTCACCTACATGCAGCAGATCAACGAGGCCGGGAACCCGGCCGCGGGGCTGCACGTCGAACCCGGCATCTGGGCGCTGGTACCCCAGACAAGCAACCCGGCTGAGCCTCAGACCGTTGTACGGACGGCGTCGATCCCACACGGGACCGTGATCAATGCACAGGGCGTCTTCCAAGTGATCCCGGGCGGACCTCAGAACATCCCCAACAACAACATCCTGCCCTTCTTCTTCAACACGCCTGCCCCCACCAACGCCCAGTTCGACCAGGTAGCGCTGACGTTCCCCGAGCTCGACCTGTCGATCCCGACGCAGTTTCGCCAGGAGCCCTCCGGCATCACACAGGCCGATCTGCAGAACATCGTCAAGAACCCCAACAGCGTCCTTCAAAATGCGCTGCACGAATCGCTCCCGGGGACGACCAGCATGAAGAGCAGGACTTTCCTGCACATCTCGACCACCAACAGCGTGATCAAGGGGGGCGGCGGGACCGCGAATACCGCTTTTCTGACTTCGAGCACCAATCCGGAGGTCGGCAACGCCCGGGCCACACAGGTCCAAGCCACCTTGTGGATCGAGACGATCGCCGGCACCGGCGGCCAGCCCGACAAGCTCCAGCTCCAGTACTCGCAGCTGGTGATGCTCGACTTCAACGGCATCCACTGGCCTCACGTGACGGTTGGAACCTTGGTGAAGCAGTAGGAAGGGCTCGAACACTCGGTGCTCGGCCGCCCGCAGCGCTGACTTGCTCGGAGCCCCGGCGGCGACGCCGAGCAATGCTGCGCTTGTCGCGGCGGCTCCGGTTAGCCATGTGACCGACTCGAAGCTCCGGAAGCGGAACGCCGCTGATCCGGCAGCCAGGAGATCGCAACTCGATCGGCTTGGCTTGCGCACGTACACAGGCGACAGCCTCCCGCTGATGCGGTCCTCTCACCCGACCGCGTGAGAGCGCGCATGCGCCGGGAATCCGTCGACGAGAGCCGCACGGTTAGGCGCGACGAACAAGAGCCGGTGACAGCGGAGCGCCCGCGACGCCACGACTGGGCACGCACGCGCCGAAGGCCGCCCATGTATCGCCGGGGTACTGCACGCCGCACGCGAGCCCGCCATCGGCGACCCGAGGGGCCACGGCTGCCACGGCGCGTGTAGCGCTGTCGCCGGTCGTCCGTTGCGAGCCTGCGGGGGAGCGGCTGGTGATGCCCGCATCCGTCCCGAAAGCGAGTGTGCTCGCTTCGTCGAATCGCCGCACTCTCCCGTCCCGCCACGAGCCTGTGGCTTTCGAGTCCTCGTTCAGACGCGACGGGGGTCGTTCTTTAGTTCGTAGGATGCATCGTCATGGCAGCGCTACTACCACGCGTTCGGCGAGCTGGCCGATCCCGTTGACGCCCGGCGATTCATCACCCGCGCGGGCGTAATGGGCGACCACCTCATCGTCCTTCACTCTGCGGTGCGGGCCTGCGCGGGCTACAGCCGCCACGACGCTCCCTCGATTCTGTTGGACGGCTCATCGTTGGCGCGCGACACGGAGCACGGCGGCGCGATCACCGCGCAGCTGACGCGCCGCCACGGAACGCTCGAGGAGGCGATCGCTGCTGCGGTCTTTGCGCTCGGCGCCGCGGGGTTGTCAAAGAGCATCCGCCGCCAGGCGCGCGCGGCGTGCGAGGACTACTTCTACAGCCGGCTCGACCTGACGCCGAGCCACGAGTTGGGCGGAGGGGGAGAGATCGTCGAAACGCTCGAGCTGATGCCCGAGCCGATGTGCCGGGCACTGGAGGACGTCGTCGGCCTCGTCGTCGACGGCGACTACGAGGAGCTCCGCGTCGCGTCTGGCGATCGGCTCAGAGTCGAGGACCTGCGCCGTCGCGTCGAGGACGACTGCCCCGAGTCGCTGGTGCTGCCGCCGCGCGAGATCTACCAGGTCGAGGCGATCGCCAAGTCCGACGATCCGGACCTGCCAGGCTGGGCCTACTTCCTCGACCTGTGGACCGAGACCGGCCCGGCACGCCTGCACATCGAGGGCGAGCTCGAGGAGTCGGGCGAGCGGTTCACGGCGACGCTGAACGACATCCTGCCCTGATCCGCCGCCTGCCGGCACCGCTTTCGCGCTCGTCGAGTCCGTGATGGAGGGGCTCGACGGACTGATGCTCCGCAAGGCGCGGGCCGTCCTCCAGAGACACCCCACCTCGAGCGTCGATTGGCAAGGTTCGCGTCGCTTCCGAGGAGTATCGAGCTGGGCGGGCCGGCGTGTGAGGGCTGGACAGGCGCCGCGCAACAAGGGTCTACTGCGGCCTGTTAACGCGGAAAGCCCACCCGTAGGTGGACTCTCGGCCATCAGAAGATCAGGCGGCTTTCGCGGGAAGGGGACGTTCAGATGAAGGTCTCGCCCTCTCGTTGCCCTCGCTATCTGACCCTACCAGCGTAGCGCACCCGCCTGCGAGCATCACCCCGGCGCCCGAACTGACGTGGCCGCATCACCGCTGGCGCACCCGCTACCCAGGGCCGGTCATCGTCCCCCGAGGCCCCGGACCCAACCGCAGGCCGGACGCCCTTCGAAACCGATGAGTCTCATGAACGACGACGGTCCGCCCGTCGGCGCTCTGGTCGGAGGGAACGAGGTGATACTGCACCACGCACCCGAGACTCCCGGCACACCGCTCGACCGTCGAGACCTTCGCGTCGGCCGCCGTGGTCTTCACACGCGCGACGAACGACTGCGACCTGGCCATGGCTGCGGCGACGCAGTCTGCATCTGATTCTGCTCCTCGCGACGCTCCGCGAGCGTGCGCAGCAACTCCCGCCGCGCCACCTATTCGGGCAGCGGAATCCCACCATCGCGGTTCCACGCATCGCAGACGTTCCCCCGGAGGACGAAGCGGCTACGCGCCCGGGTGGGGGAACACCAACCTGGACGTCGGCCGGATCTCCGGGAAATCTGGAGCTGCGACGTCTAGCGGGTTTGGCGCGGGTGGAGTAGGTCGTCGAGCCAGCCGAACGATCGTGCGTGGTAGAGCGCTCGTGCTCCCTGTTCGCAGTGGTCTCCGGCGCCGTCGGCGGTGGTGAACCGGACGAAGGTCTTGGGGCTGGTCAGGGCGTTGACGAGTTCTGGGGCGGATGCTCCAATGTCGTCCTCTTCGGCGTTGCAGACCCAGGTGGGGCATGTGATCCGCTCCGCGTGTCCGCGGAGCGTGAAGTCGCGCAGAGAGTCGAGGTACGCCAGCGGGCTTGAGACGCCGTGAACGAGCATCCCGCGGCGCAGCGCCCACCCGGCCGTCGGCTTGGCCGCGAGCACCCTGAGTACCGGACGGATCACGAGCCGCGCCCACAGCCTGCTCTCGCGGAGCCCTTGCGCGAGCGGTGGGGGCATCCGGTGGAGCGCAGCGGCGTAGAGGTCATAGCTGCCGCAGTCCGCGATGCACGCGGCAAGACGCCGCTCCCCGCTCGCGGCGCGGGGCGCCAGGTGCGCACCGAGGCTCAGTCCGATCACGGCGATCCGATCCGGATCGACCTCGGGGCGCGCGATGAGGTGATCGATCATCGGCGCGATGACGTTTTCCCAGTCGGCCCGAAGCGTCATTCCGTGGTCGATCAGTGCTGATCCCTGGCCGGGCCCGTCGACGGCGAGGACGTTGTATCCGCGCTGCAGCGCTGCAGCTCCGGTGAGGAAGTAGAGCTCCTCGCAGGTGCCGTCATAGCCGCCGATCAGGATCACGGTCGCTCGACGTCCCGCAGCCGTGGTCGGGCGAAAGAAATACCCCGGCAGGTGCACGCCCTCGAACGGGATCTCGACGGCCTCGACCGGCAGCGGCGTCAGTCGCATCGCGGCCCGGAACGCCGCCGTCTGCGCGCGATGAGCGCGCACCACGTGCCGGTGGATCGGAGAGCCGAGCAACATCACCGCAGAGGTGCGGTGGTAGCTGGAGGCGCGCAGGTATGCGAGCCGTGCGGTCTCGGTCCGGCCGGCGGCTTCCTCGTCGCGAGCGAGCGTGTCGACCCGGTCACCGAGCGCGCGCCAGACGTTGTGCCAGCTATCGAGGTCGTCTTCTCGAACGTGGCGCGCGGCTTCGAGACACTCGCCGATATCCGCGCCACCGTGCGCAGTGGATCCGAGTAAGCGCAGCAGCTGAGCATCGAGGAGCTCATCCCGGAACAGCACCCGCGTCATCGAGCCCGCAGCCTACCTCCAAGCACGAAGCGAACGCGGTTGCGTCGCATCGCCGCGAACGGGTGGCGTGCGCGAGCCGACGATCGAGCCCCGCGAGCAGTTCCTGCCGCCCGGCCTGGTGATCGACGCTGCCGCGCTGTTCACCCCCTGCGATCGCCTTCGCTCGGGTCGACCGGCGCGACCCGCAGTTCGGCCTTTCACCAAGCTGCCGGCAACGCGGCCGAGCGTGCAGGATCCCTGATTACGTAGCCAAAGTTCGGGCCGAGGACTGAACAGGATTGGCCGCCACGATCACCGCCTGCGGGCGCGAGCCACGAAACGCTGCTGGATCACGCTGTTCCGGCAGCGCCACGTCTCCGCCACGCGTGGCCGCTGCAGCGTGCAAAGAGGCCACGTCGGTGCGCGACGAGGATCTTCCGCTTGTCAGCCCGAAGCGGCAGCGATGCCGGTCCTGCCACTCGCGAGCTGCAATAGCGCCATGCCCGTGCTGGTCGCGAGATCCAGAGGCGCGGCTGCGTGAAATCATTCTCCCCGTGCGGGTCCCGCCAAGTTATGTCGCCCACAAAAGGACCGACTGTCTGTAGCTACAGGTAGGCGGGACCGATGTCGAGACCAACGACGAAACGCGAGAACATGCCACTGCTGGACGAGTTCACGAGAGGCTTGGCAAGGTCCGCGGCTGTCTTGACGATCGGCGGCAACGCCGAGGATCGCGACGAACAGCTCCGCGATCAGGACTTACCCCAAGACCTAACCCCACATCCCAGTCGGTCAGACACGGCCAGGGTCACTGCTTCGATGCCGACGCGAGGGCTGGCGCTCGGTCGTGCCCGACTGATGTTGACCGCGGTCGCGCTCGTGGCAGGACTCTTGGGCGGCGCGATGGCAATCGACACACCTATGGCAGCCGCTGTTAGCGCGGGGCCGCTGTGTGAAGGCTACAGCGCTTGCAGCGCCGCCCCGTATACAACCCACAACTACCAGAGTAACCTGTCTATCTCGTATTGGGGCGCGAACACCGGCGTCGAGTGCACCAACTACGTGGCCTTCGTCGAATCTTTGGACGGTGCCCCCACCCCGAACTACAATCTGGGTAACGCAACGAACTGGGCGAAGGCCGCTAGAGACCACGGGGTCACAGTCAACCAAACCCCGACCGTGGGATCGGTAGCACAGTGGTACAACACCGACCATGGCATCAGCTCCGACGGACATGTCGCGATCGTCGAGCAGGTCGGACCGAATGACAGCTACATCGTCGTATCCCAAGATAACTGGACCAGCGACTATCAGGGATACGGCTGGGCGTTGATCTTGGCGAATGCACCCAACCAGGGGGAGCCCTGGCCAAATAACTTCATCCACTTCCCTATCAGGCTCCCTACCACGCTCTCCCACACACAGCCCGCCCGTCTGATCCAGTCCACCGGCAACCTGTACTGGACAGCAAACCAAACCGTCGACGGCAGTTCGCAGGCCGACGTCTTCCGCGCCTCGAAGGACAACGAGCCCGGCCAGGAGCAAATCCTGTATCAGGAGTCGACTTCGACGCCGGTCGACTTCGAAGCGATCACCTACGCCAACGTAGGTGGCACCTATTACGGCTACTTCGTCGCCAACTATCCGTCGCAGAACGAGTCCCAGATCAAGCGAGTGCCGCTCACTGGTGGTGCCGCCGTCGTGCTCGCCACCTCCCCGGCGGTCATCGGCAACCGCGATCTCGTGACCGACGGGTCGTTCCTCTACTGGGCCGACGCGGACGGAATCCGCAAGATGGCGATCGCCGGTGGCACGGTCCAGACGCTCGTCTCCGGTGAGACATTCGCGCACCTCGGACTCGACGGACCGGTGCTCTACTACTCGTCCGGAAACAGCATCCTGCACGTCCCGACCAGCGGCGGCGCGTCCACTACGGTCGTGTCCGCGGCAAGCACGATCACGGCGATGTACCCGCCCTCGGCGACCTTCGGCATCGTCGTCTGGGGCGAGGCCAACGGCTCGGTCAATCTGTTCCCCGACCTGACCGACTCGGTTGGCCAGCTGCAAGCTCCGGGCGCCGATGTCAGCATCACCAGCGTATCGGTCACAGACAACTACATTCTCTGGAGCGAATGCCTCCCCCAAAGCTGCACGGTCGATGGAGACAACGGCAACATCGTGTCCGTGCCCACGACCGGTCCTCCGGTGGACGTCCAGGGTGACGCCAGCGCGTGGTACTGGGGCGACTCCGAACTGGAGAAGTACACGCCCTCCGCTGCTCCCCCGCATGGCTTCTCGCTCACCGCCAAAGGCAACATCCTCGCGCAGCTGCGCAAGCCGCGGACGCTCGTGCTCCTGGTGTACCCGACAGCCAAGCCGTCCGCGCAGCACCTGGAGCTGCTCGGCCGTGTGGCGCTCGGCCACCACCACGAGGGTCTGTCCCGGATCACGTGGGGCCTGCGCGTCCACGGCCACCGCTTGGGCGCAGGCCATTACCTCGCCGAGCTCGAGGCGCGGATCGACGGCGCGTTGACCGCGGGCGGACCCACCGTCCACTTCGACGTCGGAAAGAGTGGCAAGCTGACGATCGTCGCCCAGAGTTGCCCGGCGCGTGCTCGCGCCGATGCGACGACCGCGACCGCCTGCTGAACAACCACCATCGTTGATGCTCCGCTGTATTGCGCCGCAGTTTCGCGGCGCGGCCGCGCTTGTGCCCCGGCCCCCCCGGGCATTAGCGGGGCTTTCCTCCGAAGCGGCTGAAGGGACTCGAACCCTCGACCTTCTGCGTGGGCAATTGTTGGTCCGACCATTGATCCCCGACGAAATCGGAGGAAAGCCTATACCTACGGCTACTTTGGAGGCCGAAAATCGGGCCGGAGTGCGTGCTCGCCGCCGCTGAGCAGGGCGAGTTCGAGCTCGTTGCGTGTGATCGGATTCTCGCGGAGTTCCAGCGGACGCTTCGTGGGCGATATTTCCAGGCGCGCGTTCCGGCCGAGGAGGGGATGAGACTCGAAATGCCCGGCCGGTCCTGTCCAGAGCTAGAAGCGTCACGAGCTCGCCAGAACAGTCCCGAGAGTGCTGCTCGTGCGTGAATCGGGCAGTCTGACTTTGAGGGCGCGGGTCAGCGCGGTGTGAGGCCGACGCGGAGCAGCTGTCCGTTTCGGCTGATCGCCCAGAGCGCGTGAGGGGTGACGGCCGTGAGCTGCGCTGCCTCGGGTCCGTGGAGGATCTGGAGGCGGTGCGGTGGGGTGAGCGCAAGCAGCCGCCCGTCGTTGTCGTCGCCGACGTACGCGCCGCCGTTGCCGAGCACCATGGTGACGGCTTCGGGCGAGACTCGCCACTGATGCATGATCCTGCCGGTGCGAGGGTCGAGTGTTGTGAGGACTCCGACAGTGGGCGGGTCGGTCAAGCTCGTCGAAAAGTTGGTCTCTGTGCCGAGGGCCCAGATCAGTCCTGCCCCGTAGCCGACGGTCCCGACGTCGACTGGTTGGCCGGCCCACGAGACGTAGTGGATCGCGACATGGTCGCTGCCGGCTGCAAACGTCCCGACGCCGTCAAGCTCGTCTGCGACCCACGTCACACCGGCCGCGGTCGTCGAGCTCGCGGCCTCACTGGAGGTGAACACCAATCGTTCCAGTCGGGCGGTGCGCGGGTTGATCTCGGCAACGTAGCCGAATCCGTCAGACGCCCAGACGCGCCCGGCACCGAAGCTGATCGCCGACGGCTCGAAACGCCGCCAACCACGTGTCGCAAACCCTTTGGGGAGCTGTACGTGGGTCGCCGCGGTCGTCATCCCCGTCTGCGGGTTGATCCGTGAGACCTCGCCCGTGTCGAAGTGCGCGACCCAGAGCGCACGATCACCACCCGTGAGCACGGTCGGGTCAGCGACCGGGAACCGCCTGACCGGTCGGCCGTTGGCCGCGAGCTCGATCAGCTGCCCGGCGCTGGCGGCTGAAAACGGTTGTGAGCAGCGCCGCAGACAGGTCAGCACCCACACATTGCCGCCCAGCGTCGTCGTGTCCTGCACGACCCCGCCGAGGTGCAGCTGCTCGACGGTCCCAACCGTGACGGGCGGCTCCGTTGGCGCGTGACGGGACCAGTCGTTGCGGGTGATCACCCAGCCGACAGCCACGACCAGCAGCAGTACGGCCGCGACCGCGAGGATCCGGCGATGGCGTCGTCGCTGGCGACGCCGGGCGTCCTTGATGACCGCCCACCGCGATGGTGCCCAAGACCGTTCGATCGCCTCCAACATGACGCTAGTATCACTAGCACGATGTTGGATGTCAAGATCGACCGGGACCGACCCATCCTGCTACACGACCAGGTCGCGGGCGAGATCCGCCGCGCGATTGCGGAGGGCGAGGCAGCCCCCGGAGAACGACTACCGCCCGCTCGCGACCTCGCTGCCGTGCTCCAGGTCAACACCAACACCGTGCTGCGAGCACTACGACAGCTACGCGACGAGGGACTGCTCGAGTTCCGCCGCGGTCGCGGCGTCCACGTCGCCGGCACCGCCCAGCGCGGTGCCGTGCTCGCCAAAGCCAGAGAGTTCGTGCAGTTCGGACGCCGACACGGCTACGACCGCTCAGCCCCTAGCAACCCCAAGCAGCACCCGCCTCTGTGGACTTGCCCCGGTTTGCGTGACACGGGGTTTGTCTGTTGATTGTTGTTGTTCGATCGGTTGATCTCAACCTGGTAGCGGCGAGAGTCGTAGTTGTTCGTAGGCGACTGGCGAGAGCATCCCGAGGGTGGAGTGGCGGCGGCGGCGGTTGGCCCGATCACTTCTATGCTGGAGATGTACCGCGCCGGCGCGGATATCGCACAGGTCGAGCTGCGCTTCGCCAACGGGGTCACGTTGAGCGACGACGCAGACGCGGACGTAGCCCTATTCATCACTGAGAGCTCGTTGCAGCTGCCGGCGACTGCTGTGCTGCTTGACCCGGCGGGGAACGAGATCCGCAGCGAGACGGCGTTCCGGTAGCGCCTTATCAGCGCATTTCGCAACTCTAGATGTGTCCTCGGGATGTACGGCTGACGTGAAAGCGGGTCACGCCGGTTTCCTGATCGGGGCGACCGCCCGGTGTCGGCATCGGTTGACTGCGGTGAGCAGAAAGGCTCGCTTGGATCGCTAGATGCTGCTGGTGCTGGGGGCGGGTCGCAGGCCGGCCGCGATCGTAAGGACCTGGTCTCGCGTGAGGTTGTCGGACATGAGGTGCACGAACGTGCCGTCAAGTTCGAGTTCTACCTGTGCCTGACCCCATCGTGCGGGTCGGGTGTTCATCTCGATACCGGCGCGTGTGACGGTCTCCCAGCCCTCGCCATCGCCCAGCTCTCTGTACGGATTGGACCCGCCAGCGGGGAACTGGCTGAGCGAGATGCTTTCGTGTCCATCGGTCGAGTGGTAGATCAGTCCGATCTGCATTGGCGAGGGGGGGCGCTCGGAGGGCCGGATGAGCCTGCATTGCACCTGCCAGTTGGAAGGAACCGTGTCGGGCATCAGCACCGTGAAGGGGGCCCGTTGTTGCGCCTCAACGAGCGTGACGTGCTCAACACGCTCCTCACCCCACCTCGATTGGATCTGTTCACCGGCCGGTGGCTCAAACCGAAATGTCTCATTCGGGATCGGCTGGTCGAACGCGGCCGCGAGCGTCGTGATCCTGTGGAACGGCTGCTTATCCCGGATAGCGGTCACAGCGAGCAGAACACCAAGCTGCCGATCGACCTCTAACTCGTAGAAGTCGGCACCGGTGCCGAGCTCGTGGAGCTCGAACGCCCGCCCATGACGGGTGTCTTGCGGGCGCGGGATGCCCTGCGCGCTGATCGTCGGCCTGCCAGCAACCTCGGAGCTCCCCGTCGGCTGAAACCGCAGCGAACTCAGCAGCGCTACCGGGTTCAGCATGATCTGAAGCTCCTCGCCGATTCCACTCCCCACGCTGGGATCGTCCTGGTTGCTGTGGGCACCGCTTCGCTCGTCCCAGATCCACCACAGCGGTCCGTCAGTGACGGCGTAGTAGCCATCCCGCCCGCCGCCGTGATGCTCAACACGAACCCGCTCACCAGCACGCCAGATCCGCACCGTCTCCTCGGACTCGGCCGGCTCAGGCTCCGCCTTCCCCGGCCCGTACGACGTGATCGATGCACCCCGACGCTTCTGCTCCTCAGCATCGGCCAAGAACGCCGCCTGCGCGCGCTCGCGGTGCCGCCAAAGCCGGTAGATCACCTCGACCGTGTCTACCGGTGCCTCGGCACCATGAACGAGCACAAGCAGAGCTCCAAGCTCGACCGCATCAGCGCTCGCATCATGAGACGGTGCGGTCATCGCCGCAGCGTAACCGGATACCGGAACGCTCGACTTCAGCGTGTGCCGGGTTCCGCGCGTAGGAGGCAACCGGTTCGCCGGACTCAGATGTGCGTGCTGCGAGAAGAGCAGGGCCCGTTGTCGACCGATTGTCCCACCCCCTAGGTGACGTGCTTCGGGAGCTTCCGAACGTGAGGTAGTGCTGTCCGGGCTGAGACGGAGAGTTGTGGTCCTTCCACGGATCACGTCTCTCGGAGGTCTCAGCCCGGATGCA